>Ga0256839_1001424_pt1 | contig 28979 bp, 22 predicted proteins | sample 354166metaG_FD_185968 | JGI IMG/M metagenome (GOLD analysis project Ga0256839, IMG submission 185968) | Hydrothermal vent microbial communities from Mid Atlantic Ridge, Atlantic Ocean - 354-166 | ecosystem: Environmental > Aquatic > Marine > Hydrothermal vents | place: Atlantic Ocean: Mid... | reverse complement strand
AGATACATCAGTACATCGAGTACGGTTTCTTTCATGGTCATGTCCTCTTGTCGACCCGACTGTATAAACCACCCGGCATAGATGCTACATGGTCTTGCAATTCCAGTACCAACAGCATGGAGGAAACTTCTTCTGTCGTCAATCCACTCCGTTCAACTATTGTGTCGACGGTGATCGGATCATGACCCATGGTATCCAGCAACTGGAGGTATTCACTGTCAAGTTCGACCGCCGGGCTGTCGCTATGTTCCGTCCGCTGGATGTTATCCAGGACCAGCGGGATGGTTCCCGCAAGCTCTTCCAGTATATCATCGGCTGTCTCAACCAGTTTTGCACCTTCGCGTATCAGGCGGTGACAGCCTCGCGCCAACGGGTTGTGGATGGAACCGGGAATGGCAAAAACCTCCCGCCCTTGCTCTGATGCTTGCCGGGCAGTTATTAAAGAGCCGCTGTGGGTTGCTGCTTCGACGACGAGCGTCCCCAGGCAAAGGCCGCTGATGATGCGGTTTCGGCGGGGAAAGTTTGCGCGGGCGGGTGAGGTGCCAACGGGAAACTCAGATACCAGTGCTCCTTTGTCCGCTATTCTGTGGGCAAGTTCCCGGTGCCGCGCTGGGTAGACGCGATCCATTCCGGTGCCGATTACAGCAATGGTCAGCCCGCTTCCGTCCAGAGCCCCTCGATGGCAGGCAGCATCGATACCCAGCGCCAGCCCGCTGGTGATAACCAGTCCACAACCGGATAGATGGCGGGCAAATTCGAAGGCGGTTTCACTACCGGCAGGGGATGCGTTGCGACTGCCTACCATGGCCAGTTGGGGGTGACTGAGCAGGCTGGGTTCGCCATGCACAAACAGAAGCGGGGGTGGATCGGGAAGTTCGCGTAACAACGGAGGATAGTCTGCTGAATCTATGGTCAAAAGATGATGATCCGGCTTTTCCAGCCAGGCAAGATCCTGTTCGATTGCGGCTATGTCGGGAGTCTGCAGGTAGTCCAGCGTGGTGGGCCGGGTAACGCCAGCGGTTCGTAGCTGCTCGTGACTGGCAGAGAAGGCGGCGGCCGGTGTGCCAAACTGCTCCAGAAGCCGGGCATACAGCCGCGTTCCGACTCCCGGTGCCCGCCACAATGCCAGCCAGTAAAAAAGATTGTCTTTTTCTACTGGTGGCATGGGTGGTCACGGTGTGCGTACTGTATCCAGAACATGAACCGGTCGGGTGGATTCCATCAACAGGGCGTAGCTGACCTTGTCAAAGGTGCGGAATACCAGCAAGGTACCTGCACGCTCGTCAGGTAGCTCCACCTCTTCGCCTGTTACCGGATCTTTCATTTTACCGTTTGCCTGATAGACAGCCAGTACGTGGCCGGACTCGATGCCTTGCCGCCGCCCCAGATCCAGTACTACGCCTTGATACTGTCCTGCCATGGATACGCCGTCAAAAACGGATATTATACGGCCTTTCGTTCCGGGATGTGGAGCACGGGGGAAGTAATACTGGTTTGCGGCCATGTCGCTGTCCGCTGGCAGGAGGCGATCACCGGCCCGTATTTCCCGGTGGGCATCCGTTATCAGCAGTGTCGCTGGATCTCCCGTTTTGTCCAACACGGCATCTGCCACCTTGACAACCTCCTGACCCAGAACCTCTTTTTTGTCATCCGGGTTGCGATAGACCTCTCCTACCCGGTAAACCCCATAGCGGGCCGGGGCATCAGAGGATATACCCCGTGCATAGATTCGTTCTCCGGTTGCGCCGGCCAGAAGGCGTTTGGTTATCCCGCCCAATACATAAGGTGCAAGCTTCAGCTCTTGTTGCGTTACTACTCTGGCCTGGTTGATGAAGTGGCGAATTGCGTCTGGGTCAATCGTCGAAATGGCCTGCTCGAGCGGTTGTTCACGCATGCGTGGAGAGAGTTTTACCACCTTGCGTCCGCGCTGGAGCGTCAAAACCGGTTTTCCATCCCGCAGTTCAAGGGCAATAGTGTCACCCGGGTAGATAAGGTGCGGATTGGCAATTTGCGGATTTACCTGCCACACCTCCGGCCAGAGCCAGGGGTCACGCAGGAAACGTGCGGATATGTCCCACAATGTATCCCCCTTGACCACCACATAACGATCAGGGTGGTCGGGGTTTAGGGCGATGGTTTGTCCCATCGCAGAACCTGTCCAGCAGAACAGTAACAGGGTCAACAATATGGATTTCTGTATTACATGCCTGAACTTGAACACTGTTTGCAATCCCTTCGGGTTTGTTACGTTACAATCCATATCGGTTCGAGTATCATAATTCTTTACCGAAAATACAAACTTTTTAACCGATGGCTCTGTTACCGATACTTCACTACCCAGATGCGCGTTTGCGCAAAACAGCCAATCCGGTCAGCGAGGTAAATGACGAGATTCGCAGACTGATCGATGATATGTTCGAAACCATGTACGATGCCCCAGGCATCGGTCTGGCGGCCACCCAGGTGAATGTGCACCAGCGTTTGCTGGTAACCGATATTTCAGAACACAAGGATCAGCCGCTGGTGTTCATAAATCCGGAACTCCTTGCAACTGACGGGCAGGAGCAGACCGAAGAGGGTTGTCTTTCCGTCCCCGGTATATATGAGCCGGTCAAGCGGGCCAGCCGGATCAGAGTCAGTGCTCTGGACCGGAATGGCGATCGATTTGAGCTGGAAGCGGAAGGAGTGCTGGCGGTTTGCATTCAGCACGAGATTGATCATCTGGATGGGAAACTGTTTGTTGATTATCTGTCAGAAATGAAACGGCAACGCATTCGCAGGAAACTGGAAAAACAGCGGCGTCATGGCACGTGACTGTCCGGAGCTTTGCAAGGAGTACGTTTTTCTGTGACGGCGGTGTCAACGCCGTAGTTGAATCTCCGTGTATTGTGCTGGTGGCGCGGCTCCCGGCAATTGCTCCAGCATAGGTCTGCGTTCTGCAACCGAGCAGTTACAAACATATTTACTACTCGTCGAGTAGTTACTCTTGCGTTAGAGGTTCATTATGGCTACACGTCTTAAAATCATCTTTGCAGGCACACCGGATTTTGCTGCTACCGCACTTAAAGCCTTGCTGGAGACTGATCAACATGATATTTGTGCAGTTTACACCCAGCCCGATCGACCCGCGGGCCGGGGGCGGAGGCTTAAAGCCAGTCCGGTCAAAGCTACAGCGCTTGAGCACAATATTCCGGTATATCAGCCTGTCAGCCTGAAAGCCTCTGAACAACAGCAGCAACTGCGCGGATTGCAGGCTGATCTTGTGGTGGTGGTTGCCTACGGTCTTTTGTTACCCCTCCCGGTACTGGATGCCCCCCGCCTGGGGTGCATCAATATCCACGCATCCCTGCTGCCCCGCTGGAGGGGGGCTGCGCCTGTCCAGCGGGCCATTCTGGCAGGAGACAGTGAGACCGGAGTCAGTATCATGCAGATGGAGGAGGGGCTGGATACCGGCCCCGTACTTTATCGATTGACTACGCCTGTTTACAGCCGGGATACCGCGCAGACGCTGCATGATCGGCTGGCCGCTTTGGGAGCCCAGGCGCTACTGGATGCGCTGGGGCTAATTGTGGATGGCTCGGTCTGTCCGGTTCCCCAGGATAACGATACGGCAACCTACGCCCGTAAACTTGACAAGCGTGAGGCCACTCTTGACTGGGCCGCCTCTGCACAAGCGCTGGATCGGCGGATCCGTGCGTTCAACCCATGGCCTGTAGCGCAAACATCACTGCAGGGAGAGACATTGCGTATCTGGCAGGCGGAGCCGTTGTCTGACCGGGTTGCTGATGCGGTGCCCGGAACGGTACTGCAGATCGGAAAACAAGGGGTGGATGTCGCCACTGGTGACGGAATACTCCGCCTGCAGCGTCTGCAAAGCGCCGGGGGCAAACCACTTGATGCCGGTGCATTCGTTAATGGACATCCAGAGCTGCAAAATCCCGGTATTGTACTGGGATCATGAAACCTAGACTCGCCGCGGTGCGGGTGGTGAGCCAGGTATTGAGTCAGGGCCGTTCACTGCCCGTTTTGTTGCCGCAGATTCTTGAATCCGTTCCTCAATCCAAGGATCGTGCCTTCGTACAGCAGCTCTGTTTTGGGGTGCTGCGCTTCCTGCCGCGGCTGGAGGCATGTGCTGATTATCATCTCAACCGTCCCCTCAAAACCAAAGATCAGGATCTGAACGTTGTACTTCTGCTGGGTTTGTACCAGCTGATCTATCTGCGCGTTCCGGAACATGCGGCTGTCTCGGAAACGGTATCGCTTACCCGGTCTATCGGCAAGCCCTGGGCGAGATCGCTGGTCAATGCAGTGTTGCGGGGATTTCTGCGTAGCAAGGGAGAGACCCTGGCCCGGATTGACAAGGATGAGGCAGTTGCCAGTGCCCACCCACGCTGGTTGTTCGATATGTTCCGTTTCGACTGGCCGGAGCAGTGGCAGGCGATTGTTCGGGGCAACAACGAGCAGCCCCCCATGACCTTGCGGGTGAATCGCCGCCGGGTTGAGCTGGAAGCCTGGCTGCGCCGGCTTCGTTCTGCCGGAATGGATGCTGTTGAATTGCCAGGCACCGAAACCGGTCTGATTCTGACTCAGCCTGTTGACGTAACAAGCCTGCCAGGCTTTTCGGCCGGCGAGGTTTCCGTCCAGGATGGTGCAGCACAGCTGGCCGCCGAGCTGCTTGATGTGCAACCGGGTGAACGGGTGCTGGATGCCTGCGCTGCGCCTGGCGGGAAAACCGCACACATTCTGGAGAGGCAACCAGAACTTGCCGAACTGGTGGCAATCGATATCGACGAAGCGCGTCTGCAGCGGGTTGGGCAGAACCTGTCTCGCCTGGGCCTGAATGCGCGGTTGCAGCCTGGCGATGCTGCCGAGCCGTCGCAGTGGTGGGACGGGAAGCTATTTGATCGCATTTTGCTTGATGCGCCCTGTTCAGCCACCGGTGTGATTCGGCGTCATCCTGATATTAAATTGTTGCGGCGAGCTGACGATATTCCAAAATTAGTGGCAAAACAACAACATTTGTTGGAGTCGCTGTGGTTTTTGCTCAAGCCTGGCGGTATCCTGTTATACGCAACCTGTTCCGTACTGAAGCAGGAAAATGTGCAGCAAACAACGGATTTTATTGAGAAACATCGCGATGCCAGGGAGATTCCCCTGAACGGATCATGGGGAAGGGCAATGTCAGTGGGACGACAGATTTTGCCCGGTGAGAACCAGATGGACGGCTTTTATTATGCGTGTCTGCAAAAAGGGTATTAGCTGTCTTCCTGCATACAGCGGTTCTTGCGGAATTTCCGCTGAAGCAAACTTTTATGGTGTGGCCATTCTGTAATGACAAGCGCTAAAGGTGACAAGGGAATAGTGATACCTTGCGGGCGCCGGGCAGATCCATTTGTGATCGCCCTGTTGCTGTTCGGTTTTCTGTTGTTTATCCCTGCTACAGCCTCGGCACAGACAGATCCGTTTTCCATTCGCAGTGCGCATATATATCTTGACAACAAGGTATATCTCGTCAGCGCCGATATTCACTACAGTTTCACCAGGCCGGTACTCGATGCCTTGCATAATGGTGTGCCGCTGATTATCGAGTTACGTATCGAACTGATAAAAAACCGGGAGTGGCCGTGGTGGAATGAGACTGTTGCAGTTATCAAACAGCGTTACCGGTTGCGATATTTTGCGCTTGCCCAACATTACGTATTGAGTAACCTCAATATGGGTACCGAGTCCAGTTACCAGACACTGGAAGCGGCTCTGGATGCGCTTGGCCGGCTGAAGGAGCTTCCCCTGCTCGATCAGAACCTGCTGCCATCAGGTGCGGATTACGTGGCTCGCATGCGTGTTGCTCTGGATATTGAATCCCTGCCGACACCGTTGCGTTTGCTGGCCTATCTCTCGTCCCGCTGGCGGCTGACCAGTGAGTGGTACACATGGAAACCTCAACTTTGATTCACTTGCTGCGGAAAACCGTCCGGATTGTCACCGGGCCGCGGCTATTGATTCTGTTGGTTGTTCTGCTGCTTACCTCACTCTACTTCATGATTGGTGCCGCCAGGAACTCCACGCTGTTCAGCCAGTATTACAGTTTGTTGCTGGTTCTCAATGTCGTGACCCTGATTGCCCTTCTGGCTCTGATTCTCTATCAGTTACAGCAGCTGATCTCGCAGTACCGGCGTCATGCTGCCGGTTCACGAATGAAGCTTCGGCTGGTCATTCTATTCATTGTCTTGTCAATCACACCTGTTTCAGTGATGTACTATTTCTCTCTGGAGTTTATCCACCGGGGTGTTGACAGCTGGTTTGATGCAACCATCGAGGAGGCGTTGCAGAACAGCCTGGAGTTGAGTCGTGCTTCGCTGAATGTGCGCATGCGGGAGCTGCTGCATACTACCGAGCAACTGGCTGATGAACTGGCGCACGTGGAGAATCGCTCGGCAGCTCTGTTGTTGAACGAACTTCGGCAGCGCAGTGGGGCCGAGGAGCTGGCGCTGTTTACAGCTGCCGGTCGTCCTGTCGCCTCCAGCTTGAATGAGCTTGATCGGTTGGCACCGACGTTGCCCAATGAAGCCATTCTCGTTCAGCTGCGCAAGGGACGCTCCTATGTCGGGCTGGAGCCTTTCGATGAAAACAGTGCGCGGGTGCGGGTAGCGGTCAATCTTCCTGTATCATTGGCGCTTCATGATGCGGGTTTTCTGCAGGCCCTGTACACTGTTCCCCCGCGCATGAGTACCCTGGCAGGGAGTGTACAGCAGGCCTATACGAAGTACACCGAGCTGACCTATCTGCGCGAGCCTCTTAAATACAGCTTTACCCTTACCCTGTCACTGGTCTTGCTGCTTACCATCCTGACTGCCGTCTGGGCTGCGTTTGTTTATGCCCACCGGCTGGTTGCACCGATTCGTGATTTGGTGAAGGGAACCCGTGCGGTGGCCGCGGGTGATTATGCGCGGCGTTTGCCGGTTCGCAGTCACGATGAGTTCGGCCACCTGGCCCGTTCTTTTAACGAAATGACCCAGCGTCTTGCCCTGGCTCGCGACGAGGCCCGGCGGAACCAGCATCATATCGAGACCCAGCGTGCCTATCTGGAAGCGATACTGAAGCGTCTCTCTTCCGGTGTGCTCACAGTGGGAGCTGACGGCGTCCTGCATACGGCGAACCCTGCGGCAGCGACCATCCTGGGTGTCCCGTTGCAGGAGCTTACGGGCCAGACACTGAGTTCCCTGGCGGATGAATATCTCCACCTTGAGCCTTTTGCCAAGACCCTTACGCCCCACTTTTCGGCACAAGGAGATAGCGAATGGCGGGAAGAGGTGGTTCTGTTTGGAGCGATGGGCAGGCAGGTGCTTATGTGCCGCGCTACGGTGCTACGCCGGATGAGTGATACCTTGCACGACCATGTTATTGTGTTTGATGATATTACCAGTCAGATCAAGTCGCAGCGTGATGCGGCATGGAGCGAAGTAGCCCGGCGCCTGGCCCACGAGATCAAGAATCCGCTGACACCCATACAGCTTTCAGCGGAGCGGCTGCGGCGTAAATACCTGGCCAGCATGCCGCCGGAGGATGCCAGGCTTCTGGACCGTTCAACGCACACTATCGTACAGCAGGTTGAAGCCCTGAAAGAGATGGTCAAGGCGTTCTCCGATTATGCGCGTACGCCGGAAATTCATTTGCGGCCGCTGAACCTGAACCAGCTGATTTCCGAAGTGCTTGACCTCTATCAGGGGGAGGGCGCTGCGGCGCATTTTCTGCTCGATCTGCAATCCGATATTCCGATGGTTGATGCAGATTCAGGACGCATGCGGCAGTTATTGAACAACCTGATCAAGAATGCTCTGGAAACGGTGGCGGAGAAGGAGGATGCAAAAATAGCAATCCGCACCTGCTGGAGAGACGAACATGACAGCCGTTTTATGGAGCTGCGTGTTGAAGACAACGGACCGGGTATCCCGGCCGATGTCATGGCTCATCTTTTTGAGCCTTATATCACAACCAAACCAAAAGGGACGGGTTTGGGACTCGCGGTAGTAAAAAAGATCGTGGAGGAACACAATGGATTGATACGGGCAGAAAATCTGCCGGACGGTGGCGCCTGTTTTGTTGTGCGCCTGCCGCTGGCAGCTGCAAGTAGCCAACCTGTAGTTCCTGCCGAAATAAGGGAGAAACGGGCATGAGTACGCCGTATATACTAGTCGTGGATGACGAGCCTGAAATTCGCCATCTGGTTCAGGAGATTCTGCAAGATGAGGGTTATGAGGTTTCGGTAGCAGAGAATGCCGAACAGGCCCGCCGGGCGCGGCGCTTGAGGCGACCGGATCTGGTGTTGCTGGATATCTGGATGCCGGATGTTGATGGCATTACCCTGCTCAAGGAGTGGTCGGATGAAAACGGCCTTGATATGCCGGTGATTATCATGTCCGGACATGCCACGGTAGAGACAGCTGTAGAGGCAACCCGTCTCGGCGCCTATGACTTTATAGAGAAGCCGCTGTCGCTGGCAAAGTTACTGCTGACGGTGGAGAACACCCTGCATACGGACAAGCTGCAGAAGGAAAACATCGATCTGCGGCGCTACTCACATCATCGTGTCGAGCCGGTTGGCAAAAGCCCGCTTATGCATCAGTTGCGGGAGCATATCACCCGTTTTGCCAAGCATGAAAACGGCGTGCTGCTTAGTGGAGAGCCTGGTAGCGGCAAGCGGCTGTTTGCCCGCTATCTGCATGAGCTGAGCCCGCGCCGGGAGGCACCTTTTGTCGAGATAAGCATGGCCTCTTTTGCCGAGGAGGATGCCAACGAGGAGCTGTTTGGCAGTGAGCGAAATGACCAGATCCGTTTCGGGCGCCTGGAGCAGGCCAATGGAGGTACCCTGTTCCTGGAGGATATCGCTGAAATGGATGCGTCAATTCAGGCCCGCCTGTACAGCGCACTGCAAAACCGGCGTTTCCACCGCGTCAACGGTCTGGATGCCGTGCAAACCGATGTGCGTGTTATTGCCGCTACACATCATGACCTGGAGTCACTGGTGAACAAGGGGAGTTTCCGCCAGGATCTCTATTACAAGCTCAACGAGTTGCCGTTGTATATTCCGCCGTTGCGGGAACATTGTGAAGACATACCTGAACTGCTGGCTTTTTATGCCGATTTTTTTGCGACCAGAGAAAACCTTCCGTATCGCAGTTTTACCGTGGCCGCGCAAAATCATCTGCGCAACTATCCCTGGCCGGGAAATGTACGGGAGCTGACCAATCTGGTGCAGCGGTTACTGATCGTCGGTAACGGGGATGAGATAGACAGGGAAGAGGTTGAGTCAGTGCTGGGAGCCGGCTCGATCAAACATCCGGGCATGTCTGCTTATCAACCTGAATTTGATTTGCCCCTGCGCGAAGCCAGAGAGCGTTTTGAGAGAGCTTATCTGGAGCACCAGCTACGCAAGATGGGCGGTAACGTGGGCAAGGTGGCACGGATTGCCGGGATTGAGCGCACCCACCTGTATCGCAAACTGCGAACCCTCGGTATCGATCACAAGGAGCTGGCGGGGAAGGTTTCGGAGTAGGGTGCAGCGGATCCACGAGTTTCGTCGAACAGTTTGAGCCGTTGCTTCAGCGCACCATAACGCCATAGTGGGATCCTGCAGGAGCGCCGAATCCTGATTTACCCTATTGATGGAGAGGGAGTATCATTGGCGCATATTGATAAACCGGAACTATCGTTACTGCTATGAAAATTATCATTCTTGGCGCTGGGCAGGTAGGGGCCTCCCTTGCGGCGAACCTTGCCAGCGAAGCCAACGACATAACCGTTGTCGATACTGAGCCGGAGCGGTTGCACAACTTGCAGGATCGCCTTGATATTCGCACCGTGGTCGGCGAAGCCTCTTACCCCGATGTGTTAAGCCAGGCGGGGGCGGATGATGCCGATATGATCATCGCCGTCACCAACAGTGATGAGACCAACATGATTGCCTGCCAGGTTGCCTATACCCTGTTCCACACCCCCACCAAGATTGCCCGGGTGCGCGGAGTAGGTTACCTGGCCCACAGGGAGGAGCTGTTTGCCCAGGACTCTCTGCCGGTGGATGTCCTTATCAGTCCCGAGCAGTTGGTGACCGACTACATCCAGCGTCTTATCGAGCATCCGGGGGCGTTGCAGGTGCTCAATTTTGCCAACGGCCTGGTGCAGCTGGTGGCGGTCAAGGCCTACTACGGCGGGCCGCTGGTGGGACATGCACTGCGCACGCTGCGAGAGCACATGCCGGGCGTGGACACCCGTGTTGCGGCTATTTTTCGCCGGGGAAAACCGGTCATCCCCGATGGCGATACGGTTATCGAGGTGGATGATGAGGTATTTATCATCGTCGCCAAAAAACATGTCCGCGCCGTAATGAGTGAGTTGCGCCGTCTGGACAAGCCCTACAAGCGGATCATCATCGCCGGAGCCGGAAATATCGGCAAGCGGCTGGCCAAGGCGCTGGAGCAGAATTTCCAGGTAAAGGTTATCGAGCACAATCCCGAGCAGGCCCGTGTCGCTTCCGAAGCACTGGAAAAAACCATCGTCCTGCTGGGCGATGCTGCAGATGAGGAGCTGTTGCTGGAGGAGAACATTGAGAATACCGATGTGTTCTGTGCCCTGACCAGTGACGATGAAGCCAATATTCTCTCCGCCATGCTGGCCAAGCGCATGGGCGCGCGCAAGGTGATGTCCCTTATCAACCGGGTCTCTTACGTGGATCTGGTGGAGAGCACCGATATCGACATCGCCATCTCTCCGCAACAATCCACCATCGGCAGCCTGCTGGCCCATGTGCGGCGGGGTGATGTGGTGGTGGTGCACTCCCTGCGCCGTGGTGCTGCCGAGGCTATCGAGGCAGTGGCGCATGGTGATCCTGATTCCTCCAGGGTGGTGGGACGCACGGTGGATCAACTGAAACTGCCACCCGGAACCAATATCGGTGCCATTGTGCGTGGCAACGAGGTTATCATTGCCCATCATGACACCGTTATCGAACCTGAAGATCACATCATTCTGTTCCTGGTGGACAAGCGCCATATTCCTGAAGTTGAGCGATTGTTCCAGGTCGATGTGACCTATATCTGAATCCAGCCGGAATAGCCATGCAACCCGCAGTTATACAACGAATCGTCGGCCTGTTGCTGATGCTGTTCAGCAGCACCATGCTGCCGCCGGCAGGTATTGCGCTGCTGTACGGAGATGGGGCGCTGTATCCGTTTTTACTGGGTTTTGTACTGATTCTTGCTATCGGCGGACTGCTCTGGTTTCCGGTCAGACATCAGCGCAAGGAGCTGCGTCTTCGTGATGGATTTGTTGTTGTGGTTCTGTTCTGGACTGTGCTGGGGGCCTCTGGCGCCATCCCACTGATGTTGTCAGAATCGCCGGATATGTCATTCACCGATGCAGTGTTCGAATCCATATCGGGGCTGACTACCACCGGAGCAACCGTTATTGTCGGCATAGACAACCTGCCGCACTCCATCCTGTTTTACCGCCAGCAGCTTCAGTGGCTGGGGGGGATGGGAATCATCGTGCTGGCAGTGGCCATCCTGCCGATGCTGGGCGTTGGTGGCATGCAGCTCTATCGGGCGGAAACACCGGGGCCGATGAAGGACAACAAGCTGACCCCGCGGATTACCGAAACGGCCAAGGCACTGTGGTATATCTATCTGGGGCTTACCGTCGCCTGCGCATTTGCCTACTGGGCGGCGGGTATGGGTGTTTTTGATGCTGTTGCGCATGCCTTTTCTACCGTGGCCATCGGTGGATTCTCCACCCATGATGCAAGTATCGGCTATTTCCACAGCACAACCATAGAGATGGTGGCCGTAGTATTCATGCTACTCTCCGGTATCAATTTCGCGCTGCATTTTCTGGCCTGGCGCTCCAACAGTATCCGGCCCTATTTTCAGGATTCAGAGTGCAAAACCTATTTGTTAATCCTGGCCGGTGTGAGTGTGATAACCGTTGGTTATCTCTATATCATGGGCACTTTTCCCGACTTTGGTGACACACTGCATCACGGTCTGTTTCAGGTTGTTTCCATTGGCACCACCACCGGGTTTACCACTGTACAGTATTTCGCCTGGCCGGGTTTTCTACCGGTTCTACTCATCTTCATCAGTTTTATTGGCGGATCTGCCGGCTCTACCGGCGGTGGCATGAAAGTGATTCGTTTCCTGCTGCTGTTCAAACAGGGGATTCGGGAACTGAAACGTCTGATTCACCCTACGGCACAGATCCCTATCAAGGTTGGAGGGAAGCCCCTGCCACCCCAGGTTATCGAAGCGGTATGGGGCTTCTTCGCCACCTATGTGGCGATCTTTAGTCTCATTATGCTGGGACTGATGATGACCGGGTTGGATCAGATAACCGCCTTCTCCGCGGTAGCGGCCTCCCTGAACAATCTGGGTCCGGGACTTGGTGAGGTGGGTATGCACTACCGTGATATAAACGACCCGGCCAAGTGGATGCTCTGTTTTGCCATGTTGCTGGGTCGGTTGGAAATCTTCACCATGCTGGTATTGTTGACTCCGGCATTCTGGCGCCGATGAAAGATTCGGCACGCTGGGACGAGCGTTACCAGACCGCTACAGCCAGCGCTGAACCGGCACGGATACTGCTGGAGAACAGCCATCTTCTGCCACAGCAGGGGCGGGTGCTGGATCTGGCTTGCGGACTGGGAACTAACAGCCTGTTTCTCGCTGAACAGGGACTTCACGTCAGTGCATGGGATTTCAGCAGCGTTGCAATAGGAAAACTTGGCGCTGTTGCTGAAACCTGCGGCCTTTTTGTTACTGCTGAAGTACGGGATGTCGTTGCCCAACCACCCGAACCGCAAAGTTTTGATGCGATTGTTGTTATCCGTTTTCTTGAGCGCTCTCTGATCCCCCACCTTATTGCCGCCTTGTCTCCCGGTGGCGTGATCTTTTATCAAACCTTTGTGCTGGAAGCGCTGGACAAGACAATCGGACCCAAAGATCCGCTTTTCCGGCTCGCTCAAAATGAGTTGCTGGAACTGTTCAGCCCGCTAAACCTGTTGTTCTATCGCGAAGATGGGCGGGTAGGCGATATCAGCCGGGGGGTTCGCAATGAGGCCATGCTGGTGGCCCGGAAATCTCCTGATGCAGATTCAGGGTGACAACAAACAACAGGCCATCTCTAAAAATGCACTTCTCCAGCGATAGCGGTGCCGGCTCAGAGCTCGAATCCTCATGTATGGTTTATACAACTACGGTTCCCGGCACTTGGTCCATGCATTGCTCTCGCGAAAAAACTACTGTTTTTAGATGTGTTCAAAGGTTCAGGTTTTTTTTGAAATCAGCCAGTAGGTTATTCCCAGTGCAAATACTACCGCCGCTGTTCCGACAATAAATGGCGGGGTTATCATCTCAAAATCGAAAATGATTACTTTCCGCGATATGGCCATCAGGGCGGTTGCAACCACCAGCCTGACCGGGATCACATCTGTCTTCAGATACATCGAAATATTTATAAAAATTTCAATAGCAATAAGGACTGCAAGAAAGGCACCGAATGTGGCGAGAATATCGTTAATGCTAAGCAGTAAAAACGGAGGAGATGTTATACGTTGATACAGCACATAAATGACATCGCCAATTCCCCAGACAATCACCAGCACCATCAGTGCTGCCAGTACCTTTACTGAAAAACGAATAATATGGTGTAAAAACTCTATAAACGGATCTTCATGCTCCTGTGTTAAGTCATGACCCGGTTCTACCAGGCTTTTTTTGTCATTGTTCATGCTGGCTCCCTTATTCGCCAAAAGATTCAGTGGTGTATCGGTATGCTTTTAACGTATCGGACCAGTAGTTCGCGGGCAGTCCCGCTTTCTGTTTCAGATGCTGAAGAAACTCCTGTGGTTCGGGAAGGGACTCCCACACGCCGGGCAGAAAGGTTCCCCTGTAACCGTCATCTTCCAGGATCAGTCCATCCACTCCCGGACGTATCTGTTGAAGAAGCTCCGCTTCTGAACGAAAATCTACGGGTTCTGGCGGACTGAGTATGGAAATTTCTATATCTATTGAATCGAATTCAGCCCTGCTCAGCGGCGGAAAACGGGGATCGGAAAAAGCCGCGGCCCAGGCGTTACAGGCAATATCCTGAATCAGCGGGCGCACTGCCTCCAGAGTGCCAATGCAGCCCCTCAGCCGGTTATCAAGATGCAGCGTAACAAAGGTTGCCCGTTTTTCCCGCAGTGACTCGGGATAGTGGGACAGTTCAACGGAGAGCGGCCTGCGTTGTTCCAGCCCATGCAGAATCGAGCGCCGTGCTGTTTCCAGCAAAATGCGCCGCTTTTTCTCCGAATAACTATTCGAAGATCCAGGCGCCATAACCCACCACCTGATCACGCGGCCCTGCGATGTCACCGGAGTTGCGCAGATCCAGCGTGGTTACCTTCAATCCATGATGACGGGCGGCGATCAGCAGTCCGTTGACCGGATTGCGTCCGCACGCATCATGGTAACCGATCGCCTCCGGACGAAGTGCCTCGATGGCTCTGCAGGTAGCCTTATCCAGTTTTTGCGCCGTGCCGTAGTCATGATAGTGGCTCAGATCGGAGCTGATGACAAACAATGTCTCCGGGCCATCCCACAGCCGCTCGATAACCTCGGCCACCTGTTCGGCTGAAGTATCGCCGACCACCAGCGGTACCAGCGTAAACTTCCCCAATACCTGCTGCAGAAAAGGAAGCTGTACCTCAAGACTGTGCTCCAGCGTATGGGCATCATCAAAAATCCGCACTTGTGACAGATTACTCAGCAGACTGGCGGCCTGTTTGTCAACCGGAACTGTTCCCAGCGGTGTTGCAAAAAAATCGGCGCTGCTCAATGCCAGTCCGGTGATTGCAACCCGGTGAGCGGGTCCAAGGAGCACCACGCGATTGACTCTGTTTTTCACAGACTCCAGCGCTTTATAGGCAGTGGCGGCTATTTCACCGGAGTAGATATATCCTGCATGGGGAACGATGATCGCTTTGGGAGATGCTGCTATCGGTTTTGCCGCAGCCAAAAACCGGTCAACCATGTTGCGCAACTCGACAGCATCGGCCGGATAGAATATGTCGGCTACTGCGGGTTCACGTATTCTGGACATCGCCGTAATTTTCCATTTTGCCTCTAGTAAACATAGGGGGAAATCATGCACAGTTCAAGGAGCTTGAATCTGTTGAATGGTGGCCCCATATATGAAATATCTGTTTATCAGGATGGTGAGTCATTATGGAAACGATCCAATCAAAAGCGCCAGCTGACAGTGCGGTTCCCACCAGGTACTGGCACAAGCTGGAAGACGGGCGCGTTCAATGCGATCTCTGCCCCCGTTTCTGCAAGCTTCACGAGGGTCAGCGCGGGTTCTGTTTTGTTCGCGCCAATGAAGGGGGAGAGATTGTCCTGACCACCTATGGGCGCTCAAGCGGATACTGTATCGATCCTATCGAAAAAAAACCGCTCAATCATTTCTTGCCGGGTACTCCGGTGCTTTCATTTGGCACAGCCGGTTGCAACCTGGCCTGCAAATATTGCCAGAACTGGGATATCAGTAAATCGCGTGAGATGAACACCCTGGCCGATCAGGCCAATCCGGAAACCATCGCCCGTGCTGCCAGGGAACTCGGTTGCCGTAGCGTGGCCTACACCTACAATGATCCGGTGATTTTTCATGAATACGCCATCGATGTGGCGAAGGCCTGTCATGAAGATGGGATAAAATCGGTCGCTGTCACAGCAGGATATGTCTGCCCGGAGCCCCGCGCCGAATTCTATCAGCACATGGATGCCGCCAATGTGGATCTGAAAGCGTTTACCGAAGAGTTCTACTATAAACTTACCGGTGCCCATCTGGAACCCATCCTGGATACAATCAAATATATCAAGCATGAAACCGACGTCTGGCTGGAGCTGACCACCTTGCTGATTCCCGGAAAAAATGATTCTGATCGGGAACTGGAAGAGATGACGAAATGGGTGGTCGAGAATCTCGGGCCTGAAGTGCCGCTGCACTTCACAGCTTTTTTCCCGTCGTGGAAGATGCTGGATATTCCACCCACTCCGGTTGAAACGCTGGAACGCGCCCGCGAAATAGCAATGAGGAATGGCGTGCGCTATGCCTATACCGGAAATGTGCATGACAAGGCTGGGCAAAGCACCTATTGTTACCAGTGCGGTCAGCTTCTGATTGGTCGAGACGGTTATGTGCTTGCCGAGTGGAACCTTGAGCCCGACGGCACCTGTAACAGATGTGGAGCTGCCTGCGCGGGAGTCTTCGAGACGGCACCCGGTAACTGGGGCAGCCACCGGCAGCCAGTACGGCTGAAGGATTTTGAGTAAACCGGCAAACAAAAAAAACGAAAGTTTCACTGGCGGACAACCCGAAAAAATATCTTGTCAACAAATTTGTGGTACAGGATGATCTTTAATAATTTCAAACATTAATATATAACATAACTCCCATTTGAGAATTCTCCAGGTATATGATATTAAAGTAAGACCTGACCAAGAAGCGGCGCTACCCTCCGCAAACAAACTGGTAAGAATTTACATATTTGTTGCCGGTATTGGCTGTAAACAAATCCACGGATGTGCGATTGTTAGATTTGTTCACCCGACAACAGTGTATGTCGCGTTCCTGAGTTCTTGCTTCGGGCATGCGCCGGGACAAGGCTCAGTACGACGGCAATGCCCGTTTCATAGTCAAGCAGTGCAGCGCCGGGCCGTTTGTGTCCGAAGGTCTTGGTATATTGATATCAAGGACAGGCTGTTGTGTGCCGCTTTGCAGCGACTGAATACGATATATGTTGTTGCAGGGTTGGTAACCGTGCGATGTCGATCCCGGCAGGGAAGAGTTGATCCATGAGCAAAGAAAAATTTTCACCCCAATTGATGAAGTCTATCCTCCAAACTGACGGCATTGATGCTGATACAGTGGATGGTGGACCTGTTCCGGAATCACCGGAACAATCAAAAATCAAGTCGCTTAATGCACAGGAACGTAAAAAAGCATTAAAGCAGCTGGCTTCCTTGATATCACAGTTTCGATCCGGGTCTGGCAACCAGGATGAACTTATTTCCTTCAGGCTGGGTGAATTACCCAATCTTCTGCGGTTTCTGGCTGAACTGGCAACAGAAGCAAAAGCGGAAGACAAAAACAGGAAAGAAAAAAAGAAAATACTTCGTATATCTGCGGCAATATTGCGCCGCATGCTGCATGTTCCGGATGCGAGTTATTATCGTGTTCTTGGATTAAATGCCGGTGCAACTCCTGCGCAGATAGCGGAGCATTATCAGTTGCTTCACAAGCTTTACTGGTTTGATGAAACAATCGATCCGCAACGAAGGAGCAGGTTGCGAATCTCCGAGGCCTATACAGTGCTGAAGGACTCGGGATCGCGTCGTCGATATGATGAAGAATTGAAAGGCCCTGATCGACAGACTTCGCATTCTGCAAATTATAGTCGGCGGAGAGGTCTATGGCCGTTTGTTGTGGCGGCCTTGCTGGTAATATCGGGCTTGTCCGGAGTGTATTTATATTACGGCAAGAATTCCGAAACCAACATTGTGTCACTATCGGAAGAAAATACCCAGCCAGAACAGAGTGGACAAGCTGAAGCGGATGATTCTTCCGGTGACCAGCCAGTGGTTGCAGTTGGCACTAAAGCCAGAGCTGGTAGTAGTGCCGTGGTGCAGTCCGAACCCGTTCGGGAAGATGTTTCTACACCGATAGATTATGTTGCGGAACAGGAAAAGCAAGTTGTTCCTGATTCACCAGTTGCTTCCGCCGATTCAGTACAGCCGGATGTTTCCTCGGGAACGGAAAACAAAGCAATTAATACACAACTTGATGATGGGAGAACAGACTCCATTCCGGTTGCAGCCAGCCGGAAAACGGACGCTTCCCCGGAAGATTCTGTTCGTTCAAAAGTGATCGTGCCGGACCGGAAAACATCAGAGACAGCGTCCGGGAAAATGTCAGAAGAACAACACAATATCTCGGAATCTGCAAGTTCATCTTCCACCGGAAAAAAACATGATGTGGCTGTTTCTCTGATTAAACCGCCGGTAGTTCATTTTCCTGATACTTCGCTTGTTGTTCCGCCGAGACTGGATATATCTGAAGCTGAAAAACCGGGCTTGGTTTCTCAGGAAGAGCATCCTGCCGAACAGCCAATTGCTTCGGTGTCAAAAACCCACGTTGCTGAACCTGTGAATAACACTCAGCCATTTATGGTGGTTATTGGTTCTCCGGGATTGTCAGTGGATAGTCTGACCAGGGAGCAGGTGCGTGCTATTTTTCTGGGAAAAAAATTACGGCTTCCTTCAGGTGAACAAGTCTCCGTGCTTGCTCCACAGGGCGATAGTTCACTCAAGACAAGATTCTATCGGGACATTCTTGGCAAGACTCCCCGGCAAGTCAAGATCCATTGGGCTAAAGTTCGCTTTCAGGGAAAGTTGCAGCCACCAAAACATCTTGCGGATGACGAAGCGGTGAAAGAGGCGGTAGCTTATTCTCCCGGAATGATAGGTATTATAAGGAACACTGCAGTTGATGATTCCGTAAAAATACTATTTGGTGCAAGGCTGTGAATAAGCAAAAACTCATTAGGGGGAATAGAATGGCGATACGCAACAAGGTTTTATTACTTGCTGGCTTGGTGTTTGCGCTGAATTCAGCACAGGCGCTGGAGTTCGAAGGGTTCGGCAGCGTCAGCTATCACAAGCATGATGTGAAAGGCGACCATGCGAGCCGCAGCGGAGAGCATCCTGAGGGTTTTACTCTGGGTGGATTCAATCTTTATGCCTTCCAGGAGATCGGTGAGGGAACCTCGGCCTTTGCAGAGTTTATTATCGGAGACTACACCGAAGAGATTGAGATGGAACGGCTCTGGATCAGGCGGGTTTTCTCTCCCTCTTTTGAGGTCAAGGCGGGTCTTGTCGAGTCTCCTCTGGGGTACTGGAACAGAACCTACCACCAGGGTGGACAGCTTCTTCAGGACACTATAACTCGCCCTTTTTTTCTCAATTATGAAGACCAGTCCGGGGCCATTTTTCCTATGGTGTCCGTTGGGGTTGAGATAGGAGGTACCACGTCTCTAGGAGGCGGCGAGTTGGACTATGTAATGATTCTGGGTAACGGAATGTCTCTCGATACCAGCGCGAGTTCAATGCCACATGCGGGAGGAGCCTTGATGGGTGGTGCTTCCGAAATTCAGATAAACATGGTTGGAGATCCTGGAGATGACAAGCTTTTAATATTGAGAACAGCCTATCGGTTACCAAATCTTCCTCTCCAGGTTGGACTGTTCGGGATGGACAATCCTGTGGCTGAATCTGGCAGGGGTAGTGGAAGTAAAACGGATCATGGTGCTGGTTTGATTTCCCAGACGGTAGCCGGAATAGATATCTACTTCTCTTCGAACGGTTTTGAGTTCATATCTGAATATTACAACATCCAGAATGATGACTTAATATCAGATAAACAAATTGATTCTGCAAGTGCCTACTATGCTCAATTCGGATACCAGATTACAGAGCGATTGAAGCCCCTCTATCGCTATGTCGATCTGAGTTACGATGAAACCGATTCATATTTTCACTACCTTGGCGTTCAGGAACAGTCGCATCATGTTATAGCACTGAGATATGATCTTGATGAGAGCAATGCCCTGAAATTTGAGGTTCATCAGTCGAAAACGGCGAGTGGTGAGAAGGAGTACCACTCCCGGATACAGTGGGCGTTTATTATGTTTTAGGGGATATGGCAATAGTCTCCGCGAATGTGAATGTTCTACTGGTCTAGGTAAATGATTTCGGGTTGCGGTTGAAAAGCCGGATTATTGGCCATACAAGACCGGTTGCTCCCGCTTCCGAAAGCGGGAGAAGGTTCAGGAAATACAACCAAACCGGGTTTACGCCCCTCAGCCCAACCATCAAGGGGAGGGGCGTAGTTGTTGTTCTATTTTCTCTCTATCGTATCATCGTCTGATTTTTCCTCCGGCGCACTTTTTTCAACCAGATTTTCCCGCTTTTCATCTTTGATGGGATCGACCTCCCAGTCGGCTATCTTGAAGCGTGTTGACTGGTCTGATCGCTGCAGCAGATAGCCGCTATCTTTCAGTTTTGAGAAGGTGTAATCCAGTCTGTTATCTCCTTCCAGGGTTACCGAAATTTTCAGTGCTTTTTTATCCTTCTCCAGCTCTGGATTGTCCCCGGCTGTGAACAGTGATTCGATAGTTAGTCCAGCCAGTTTTCTGACCAGGTTATTGGCCTTGTCCGTAATCATCTGTTCGTCTGCTCCCAGTTCCGCAAGCTGCCAATTTCCATCCTGCTGTTGCAAGGTGAAATCGGGTAGTTCGATGCGGGTGATCTTCTTTTCATCCAGTCTGAGAATTTTATTATCAATCCAGTCGTTGTTGTCAGCTCTGGCCTTGAACAGGGAAAAATCCACGGTGACAATCTCATTTTGATCCGCTGTTCGGGCGTGTACCTTGCGCAGCCCCGGTGAGGTACCGAAGTAGAGTTGCGCCACGCTGTTTTCTCCCTGCTTCAGGGTGATGCGGCGTTCAAATTCCTTTTCATCCACCTTGAAGCGGTTGGCAGCAGCGGCGGTGGTTGCTACTGGCCAGCCTTTTTTCAGACTCGCCAGTGTGTCGAGCAGCTGCGAAACTCTCTGCTGGTCAGCCGGGAAATGGTCAAGCTCGGGCAGCTGCCATTTTCCGTCAATTTTTTTCAATACTGCCTGTTTGCCTGGTGTTTCGATGAGCACGGTCTCTATCTGCGCCGGCTCGAAGCTGGCCAGCTTCTCCTCCGGGGTGAAGGCGGTATAGGGATCGCTTCCCATGTTCAGTGTGACGGCCAGGACAATCTGGATGACGAGAAGACCGCCAAGTCCTGCAATCCATTTTTTCATCGCTTAAGCCCTCCCTTCATTCAGTACGGATTGATAGTAGCGTTGTGCGCGCCGGCGTGCGGTACGGCGCAGCAGCCAGACTACCGCCAGGCCAAACAGCGCCAGCCCATAGTTGAGGTACTCCCAGAACTGCTGCGCATCACGATCCAGTGGTTCCAGAGTGCGGGAGAAGTGGCCCCGGCCACGGATGGAGAGCAGGCCGCGCTCTTCCAGCGACCAGTCAACGGCGTTCTCCACCAGCTGTACCGGATTGAAATAGCGGGTACGTAATGCTGCCGATGCCAGTTCGAGTGTGTTGTCGCTGAGGAAGGTGTTGGATGAGAACAGAATGATCCGCCCCGACTCCGGAGACTTTTCGATCACTCGGCTGATGGCGGGCTCTTCATCCGCTTTTTCGGCCGCAGCCTCTTCGCTGTTCTCTTCTGCTTTTTCACTCTCTTCCTTCTGTTTCAGCAGGGGAGAGGGCTTGCCCTTGAAGAATGAGTCGAAGCGGCCTTCGACTACTACCGCCAGCAGCTGTTTCCCGCTCTCTCCTTCAGGGCGAAAACCAAGCTGACCGTGAGTGCGAAAATCCGGCTGGATATCAGTGCCGGAGGAGACCCACGATGCCCCTGAGCTGTAGAGTAACGGGATCACCTGCCGCTCTCTGTTTTTCTCCTCATCGATGGTGATGGGAGAGGCCCAGTTCATGGTGACCTGGCTGATCCCTGCAGTGATACCGCTCTCCTGTTCCATCCCCTGTTCCCGTATATCGACGAAGTAGGGGTAGGCCACCATCTGTGTCTCCTGCACAATGAATCCACCGATGTTGCGCTGGACCGGAATGGGGAAGGCGGTGTTCTGCGGGTCGAGAACCATCTCTTCCTTGATGGTGATGCCCTTGTGCTCCAGCCACTGCTTCAGCCCGGAGTCGTGAGGAGTAGCCAGAAGCGCCCGCTGCATTGATATATCAAAGGGAGAGGAGGAAAGAATTACCGTCCCGCCCTCCATCAGGAACTGATCCACGGCAAAGAGCTGTTTTTCATCCAGTGATTCCGGGGCAACTACCAGCAGCAGATCAGTATCGGCGGGCACCCGGCCGGTTTTAAGGTCAGTGGGTTGCACAGTGTGTTCCTCGCGCAACCGCTCTTGCAGCCAGCTGAAGCGTTTGCCCCCACCGGGCATGCCAAACTGCGGCATGTGCGGCATGCCCGGTGGAGTATAGATGGCTATCGTTTTGAGAAAACCTTTTGAGAACCGTTTGAGGGCGGTGTCGATGCTCCACTTCAGGCTGGCTGTATCCAGTGTTTCCGGCAGCGGTACCGGCACAATCTGTTCGCCACTCTCCAGCGTCATGTAAAACCAGAAGGTGTCGGGATCAAACAGGCCGGCCGCCATCGGGCGGAAGCCATATTCACTCTCGATTTTCCTGGCCAATGCGCCGCCGTCGGCATCGGGATCCCTGATCTCCACCTTCAACCGATCACCTGCTTCCTTTTGCAGAGCGGCCAGTGTTTCATCAAGTCCTTTCCGGAGTTCGGCAAGCTGTTCAGGCAGCCGGGCGTCGGGAGAGATATAGCCCTTGAAAGTAACGGGCCGGGTGATGTTTTCAAACAGCTGTCCGGCTCCCTGATAGGCAAAAAGTACCTTCTTTATCGCCCGGGTGATGTCATATTCGGGGTTGCGAAGCTCTACGTCCAGGTCTGCCTCGCTCTGTGCCTTGACCTCGATAAGATCGCGGAAGCCCAGGGTTTCATACTGGTCACCGTATTTGATCAGGATATCAAAATAGGAGTTGACCACAGCAGCCTGGTATTTGCTTGCGGTCTGGAACGGAACCGGGCGGATGCCATACTTCTGTCCCGCCTCCTGCTCCAGTTCCGGGTTCTCCAGCGGATCCACAAACTCCACCCGTACCTTGCCGTTACCGGCAACAGCGTACTCCTCCAGCAGATCGTGCAGCCGCGGTACCAGCGGGGCCAGCAGCGGATGGGTCTGGGCGCTGAAATAGCCGCGGATCAGCAGGGGTTCCCGAAGCTGGGCCAGGTAGTTGCGGGTGGAGTCGGAGATGGAATAGATGTTGCCCTGGGTGATATCGGCGCGTGCCCAGCCCACCGGCTGCAGCCAGAGATTGCCAACGATGAAATTGACCACCAGCAGGGTGGTTACGGCACCCCACTGGCGGTGGTGGCTGTTGGACGGGTTGCCGGCCCAGCGCAACCGTTCCAGGGAGAATACGTTGAGGGCCAGAAAGATCCCCACCAGGCTGAGGTAGTAGTAGAGGTCGCGCAGATCGATGACCCCGCGGGTGATTGATTCGAATCGTGAGCCGGTGCCCAGAAGTTGCAGCAGCTCACTGCCGCGGTTGCCGACCAGTCCTGTCAGGGCATCGGAGCCAAGCAGATAAAACAGACCACAAATCAGCGAGGTGACGATGAGGCTGATAATCTGGTTATCTGAACGGGCGCTGACAAACAGGCCAATGGCGATATAGGCAGCAGCCAGAAACAGCGTTGCCAGATACCCGCCAAAAACTGGCCCCCAGTCGAGATCACCGATGAAAGAAACAGTTATCGGCAGCGGCAGCGTGAGCAGCAGCGCCACCCCGACCAACATCAGGCAGGCGAAAAATTTTCCCAGCACCAGTTGCCACGGTGGTACCGGCGAGGTGAGCAGGAACTCCAGCGTGCCGCTGCGCCGCTCCTCGGACCACATACGCATGGTAATAGCTGCGGTCAGAAAGATCAGCAGTACCGGCATCCAGGAAAAGAGCGGCCGCACATCGGCGATGTTGCGGGCAAAAAAGGTCTCCACCCAGAAGAAAACAAACAGTGTTACCGCCAGAAATGCGCCGAAAAAGATAAAGGCGATGGGTGATGAAAAGAAAGCGGAAAACTCTTTGCGTGCGATCTGAAACAGCTGATTCACTTTCACTCCCTCCCTTGTTTATCGTGCGGCAGTTTCGAGAAAAATGGATTCCAGGGTTCGTTGCTCCGGTTGCATTGCATAGAGTGCACAACCCTGTTCAAGCAGTGCGGATGCCACGGCGGGAGCGCACTGTTGCGGTTCTGTTTGATCCCGGAACTCCAGCGCGTAGCTCAGGTAGTTGCGGTCAGCCGAGAGCTGTTCCACCGATTGAATTGCTGTTACTCCCATCAGTGCAGCGTCCACCTTGCCCGGTTCTGCCTGTACGGTAACCAGTAGCCGGTGGGCGCTGCGCAACTCCTCCATGCGGGAGTCCAGCACCTTTTTACCCGCCCGGATAATGATCACCCGGTCGCACACCGCCTGCACCTCCTGCAGGATATGGGTGGAGAGAATGACTGTTGCATGCTGCGCTGCCTCCCTGATCAGATTGCGCATGTGTTGCACCTGGGAAGGGTCAAGACCATTGGTGGGTTCATCAAGGATCAGGATATCGGGGCGATGCAGCAGTGACTGTGCCACCCCAACCCGCTGGCGGTAACCGCGGGACAGGGTATTGATGAGCTGGGTGGCCTTCTCGGTCAACTCGGTTCTGGCTATCGCCTCGCGTACCCTGGTCAGACGATCCGTCTCCGGGACGCCATGCAGGGCGGCAGCATAGTTGAGATAGTCGATTACTGTCATTTCAGGATAAACCGGACAGTTCTCCGGCAGATAACCAATCTTGCGCTGGATAGCCTCGCGCTGTTCGCTGATATCCAGCCCGTCAATGGTTATCGAGCCATCCGTAGGTTCGAGAAAACCGGTGAGCATTTTCATGATGGTGGTCTTGCCCGCCCCGTTGTGTCCCAGCAGACCGACAATCTCTCCCTGTCCGATACTGAACGAAACGTTATCTATTGCGGTAAAGTCGCCATAAGTACGCACGAGTCCGTCGACACTAATCATCTCGCCTCCTTTTTCTAACTGATTTCTATCTGTTATCTATGGCTGTATCCCGAAAAATTCAGAGTGCGACACTATCGGGCACCTCTAAAAATGCACTTTTCCCGCGATAGCGGCGTCAGCTCCGTGCTCGAATCCTCATGTATCCCCTATACACTGCGGTTCTGCGCGCGGGGCTTCCTTGCTCTCGCGAAAAAATTACTATTTTTAGAGGCACCCTATCGATATTCCGAACGGAAATATGTGACCATCTGACCCTGAAAAATGTTCCCGCAGATGGATTTTGGCCAGATTTTATAAACAGATATCGCATGATGTAAAGCTGTCAGCCTGACAAAGCGGCTGGAGATGCCTTATAAAACCAGTCAATTAACATCGCTGATATAATAGAAATTTTTAATCTGGCGCTATGTAACACGCCCGTGGGTTATGATCCCTTGTTCCCCACTGTTATCGCTGCCGGGAGTGTGAACTGAATCGTCTGGTTTTGATGGATATGTCATGGACCTACCCGAAGGGTTGATTGCTACCCCCCTTTTGTGGGCAGCGAATCTGCTGTTTTTCCCCATACTGGCGGTGGCGGTGTATCATGCACCCTGGTGGCGGCTGCGCAGTCGGGAGGGACAGCATTTGCTGCTGGGAGCCTGTGTCTTTACCTTTTTCCTGTGGAACGTAAAAGCCGGGGTAACGCCAGGACTCAGCTTTCATCTGCTTGGTGCTGGCCTGCTGACCCTGATGTTCAGCTGGGAGTTCGCGCTTATTGTCATGGCTGTGGCGCTGGCCGGAAATACCTGGTTGGGAGAGATGGCATGGGAGACCTTTGCCCTTAACGGTCTGATACTGACAGCCCTGCCGGTGTTGATAATCTATCGTATTTTCATCCAGGTGGATCGTCATGCGCCCAACTTTTTCGTTTATGTACTGGCCTGCAGTTTTCTCGGCGCTGCACTCTCGATTCTGGTGGCCGGACTGGTTGGGGCAACTGCGCTGTGGAGCAGTGGTGCCTATTCGTTCAACTATCTGTCAGACAACTTTCTGCCATTCCTGCCGTTGATTATGGTTCCTGAGGGAGCATTCAACGGAATGTTAACAACGCTGTTGATTACCTATCGTCCCGAGTGGGTGCGCACCTTCCGGGATGAACGCTATATTGACGGTAAATAAGATCTAAATAACCAAATGTCATCCTCAACAGAAAAACAACCTGAAGTTGTCGCGGCTGTTGATCTGGGCTCCAACAGTTTCCACTTGATTGTCGCCCGTTTGCATAACGGGGAGGTGCGGGTGGTGGATCGCCTGCGCGAAATGGTGCGCCTGGGAGGTGGTTTTGACAAGCAGCGCCGTATCACCCCGGAAGCGGAACAGCGGGCGCTGGCCTGCCTGACCCGCTTTGGTGAGCGCCTTTCGGGGCTGCCTGCCGAGTGTGTGCGTGCGGTTGGCACCAACACCCTGCGCAGTGCGCATGACTCCGGGCCGTTAATCGAGGCGATGGAGCAGGCGCTGGGACACCCCATCTCCATTGTTTCCGGTGTGGAGGAGGCGCGCCTCATCTATCTTGGTGTTGCGCACAGTCTGGCGGCGGATGGCAGGCGCCGCCTGGTGATGGATATCGGTGGCGGCAGTACAGAACTGATCCTCGGCAGGGGTTTCAAGACCCGTTACATGCAGAGCATGTACATGGGATGCGTCTCCATGACCCAGGCCCGCTTTGCAGATGGAAAGATTACCCGCAAGGCGGTGAAGCGGGCGCTGCTGGATGTACAGATGGAGCTGGAGCCGGTGGTGGCAAAATTTCGCAAGCTTGGGTGGGACAGACCGATTGGCGCATCCGGTACCATCCGTGCTGTGGACAGGGTGATCCGTGCGGTGGGCTGGAGCAAGGGAGGAATCACCCTGGCGGCTCTGCAACAGCTGAAAGATAACCTGCTGGAGATCGGTCAGGTAGAGAAACTGAATCAACTTCCCGGTCTGAGTGAAGAGCGGGTGCCGGTATTTGCCGGTGGTCTGATGGTGCTGCTGGGCACTTTTGAGGCGCTGGGAATCGAGCGTATGGAGGTTGCTGATGGCGCGCTTCGTGAAGGTCTGCTGTATGAACTGGTGGGGCGTATCCGTGATGAGGATATCCGCAGCCGGAGCATTGAAGAACTTGCCTTGCGCTATCGGCTGGACATTGAGCACGCGGCTCGGGTAAAAAAAGAAGCCCTGAATCTGTTGTTACAAGTATCGGATTCCTGGGAGTTGCAGGATAAAGCCTGGCGCCAGCTGCTGGGCTGGGCAGCACAGATTTATGAAATCGGTCTCTCCATTGCTCACAGCCAGTATCACAAGCATGGAGCATATATCGCAGAGTATAGCGATCTGGCAGGGTTCTCACGCGAGGAGCAGAAACTGCTGGCCACCCTGATACGGGCGCATCGGCGAAAATTTCCCGTTGCCGTTTTTCGGGAGTTACCCAAATCCCGCCGCCGGCCCGTACAGCGTCTGGCTGTTCTGCTGCGCTTGGCCGTACTGTTCCATCGCAGTCGCACCGGGGATGCCATACCCAAAGTAAAACTGAAAATAAAAAAGGATCTGTTGCAGCTGCGTTTCCCCGAAGAGTGGCTGGAGCAGCACCCGCTTACCCGCAGTGATCTGGAACAGGAGGCAGCCTATCTTGCTGCGGCGGATATCAAACTGATTTTTTCGTAACTGTTTGGATCGTTTCCAGCCTGCTTGTTCGACGATTTTTTTACGAAGAAAGAGTGGCAAGAAGAACCGCCTGGGCAGAACAGGGTTCCTGTTTCTCTCCTGGCGTGAGTCGAAGATAGCTGCCATCCTGCTGCAGCACCCAAGCCTGGGTGTTGTCATTGAGATAGTGCTGCAGTTCCTGAATTACTCGCGCGCGCAGTTTTTTTGATTCGATGGGGAAGGCGACCTCTACCCGATGGAACAGGTTTCGATCCATCCAGTCCGCGCTGGAACAATACAACTCAGGTGTGTTGTCATTCTCGAAATAGAATACCCGTGAGTGTTCCAGGAAACGGCCGATTATGGAGCGTACCTGGATGCCTTCGGAGATCCCGGGAACTCCGGGTCTCAGGCAGCAGATTCCACGCACAATCAAATCGATCTTCACACCCACCATGGAGGCCTGGTACAGAGCCCGGATGATCTGTGGCTCCACCAGCGCATTGAATTTTGCGATGATGCGAGCCGGTTTCCCCTGGGCTGCATTGTGGGCTTCACAGTCAATTTTTTTCAGCAGGGCGGAGTGCAGGCTGAAAGGGGATTGCAACAGTTTGTTCAGTTTCGAAACTTTGCCCAGGCTGGTCAGTTGCAGAAAAATATTGTGCAGATCTTCACCAGTGTCCGGGTCGCTGGTGAACAGACCGTAGTCGGTGTACAGGCGGGCGGTGCGTGGATGGTAGTTGCCGGTTCCAAGATGGGCGTAATGGCGCAGATGTCCCCCTTCACGGCGCACTACCAGAATCAGTTTTGCATGTGTCTTGTAGCCCACTACACCGTACACCACGTGCGCCCCGGCCTTCTGCAGACGGTTGGCCAGCGTGATGTTTTCCTGCTCGTCAAAGCGTGCCCGCAGCTCGATAATGACTGTTACCTCCTTGCCGGCCCGGGCTGCCATGACCAGAGCATCTACAACCGGTGAGTCGGCGCCGGTGCGGTACAGGGTCTGCTTGATCGCCAGCACCTGCGGGTCAGCTGCCGCCTGGCGCAGAAAGTCGATCACCGGAACAAAGGATTCATACGGATGGTGCAGCAGGATATCCCGTTTGCGCAGCAGCTCGAACATGTCGGTTTCATGGGCAAGTGGCTCCTGAAGGCCAGGGGTGAATGGCGGGAATTTGAGATCGCTGCGATCCACCAGATCACACACCGCCTGCATGCGGTTGAGATTCACCGGCCCGTTGACCTGGTAGAGATCATCGCGGGTCAATTCGAACTGGGTCAGCAGAAAATCCACCATTTTGTCAGGACAGTTGTGGGCCACCTCAAGGCGGACCTCATCACCGTAGCGGCGTGAGGCCAGCTCGCCCTCCATCGCCCTGAGCAGATCATCAATCTCCTCCTCATCCACAAACAGATCGCTGTTACGTGTCACCCGGAACTGCCAGGAGCCCTCCACCTTCATGCCGGGAAACAGCTCGTCCACATAGGCATGGATGATGGAGGTGAGAAACACATAGTCATAGGGG
>Ga0256839_1001423_pt1 | contig 28991 bp, 29 predicted proteins | sample 354166metaG_FD_185968 | JGI IMG/M metagenome (GOLD analysis project Ga0256839, IMG submission 185968) | Hydrothermal vent microbial communities from Mid Atlantic Ridge, Atlantic Ocean - 354-166 | ecosystem: Environmental > Aquatic > Marine > Hydrothermal vents | place: Atlantic Ocean: Mid... | reverse complement strand
GTTTTGTCGTATTCGGGGCTATTTATCCACTTGTCGAAAACAAGGGCTGAGTGCATCCGATGCGTTGGCGTTGGTTTTTGCGGGAAAATTACCCCATTTTGATTTAATGGGCTGAGTAGTTACAACAAATCAATTTTTCGTAAATATTGGCCAGAATTGATGTGCGATGTGCTGTTTTTGCCAGGTTTATCCCAGAATATCGTTGCAAAATAAAGCTTTAGACATATAATCGCAGACACTCAACCAATTCCCGGAGACATAAATGCCTCAAGAGAAAGATAGCAACGCGAAACAGGATACGCCAGCGGCTGAAAAGCCTCGCCGGGGTCGTCCTCCCAAATCGGCTACAACAGCGTCAGCCGCACCCAAAAAGAGAGGTCGTCCACCGAAGTCGGCGACGGCAACCAAGGCAGCGCCGAAAAAGCGTGGGCGCCCACCAAAGTCAACTACCGAGTCAGCGCCCGCGGCACCAAAAAAACGCGGTCGTCCGCCCAAGTCGGCAACGACTGCAGCGGCAACGCCAAAGAAACGTGGCCGTCCACCCAAGTCAGCGACCGCCACTGCTGCAGCAGCAACACCAAAGAGACGAGGTCGTCCACCAAAGGCGGAAGCGGCTCCTGCTGCGCCGAAGCGGCGAGGCCGCCCACCAAAGTCGGCAACTGCTGGTGCCGCTGCAGCACCAAAAAAACGCGGTCGTCCACCCAAGTCGGCAACGGCTACAGCGGCTACTACCAAGAAACGCGGTCGTCCTGCTGGTATCACGGCGGCAGTCGCGTTGAAGAATTTCAAGGCTGAGGCCAAGGCAGAAATCTCCGAGCTGAAACAGCAAGTCAGGGAACTCAAAAAGGAGCTGAAGGCAGCTGCGCAGAAAGAGGCCAAATTGCTGAAGCTCTTCGAGTCCAAGGCCAAGGCTGTCGCTTCCTACGCAGAGAAGTGGGAAAAAGAGGCCATGAAAAAGCTGATGGCTCCGGCGAAAAAAAAGAGACGAGCCAAAAAATAGTACGGCCGAACGGCAGCAAAAGCCCGCGCAAGCGGGCTTTTTTGTGGGCTGCTTTTGCCAGTCCGGGTGCAAAGGAGGCGGTGTCTCTGCAACCCGAGTTGGCCTGTTCCTTTAGAACGCGATAATCCGAGGTTGTAATATCCCTGCATGTCCGATGATCTGCTATTGATCGATGAATTCACCAATATGCTGTGGCTGGAGCGTGGCCTGAGCGAGAACACACTTCGAGCCTATCGCAATGACTTGCTGCAATTGCAGAAGTGGCTTTCGATCCAGGGTAGGGGGTTGCTCGACACCGATCAGGCGCTGCTTCTGGCATTTCAGGCGCAGCGCGCCGCTGAGGGAATTGGTGCGCGATCGATGTCCCGCGCCTTGTCTTCGTGGCGGCGGTTTTTTGGATTCTTGTTGCGTGAAGGGCGAATCGCCGTTGATCCGACACAGCTGCTCGAAATGCCAAAGGTGGGACGGAAGTTGCCCGGAGCGCCGAGTGAGGCTGATATTGAGGCATTGTTGCGGGCACCCGATCTCAATACGGATCTTGGGTTGCGTGATGCCGCGATGCTGGAATTGATGTATGCGACTGGCTTGCGCGTCAGTGAACTGGTTGGCTTGCAACTGGAACAGGTCAATCTGCAATCCGGTATTGTCCAGGTGCTGGGCAAGGGCGGCAAAGAGCGGATTGTGCCAATGGGAGAGGAGGCAGCATTCCGGGTTCAGGAATATATGCGTGGTGCACGGATACGATTGCTTATCCAGCATGCACCGACCGATGCGGTATTTGTTACCCGACGTGGCACTGCCATGACACGGCACAACTTCTGGCATATTGTCAAACGGTATGCGAAACAATGCGGAATTGCATCGTCCCTGTCACCACATGTCTTGCGGCATGTCTTTGCCACCCATCTTCTCAATCATGGTGCAGATCTGCGGGTGGTGCAGTTGCTGCTTGGACATACTGATATATCCACAACCCAGATTTATACGTACATAGCGCGTGAACGCCTGCAGAAGTTGCATGGGCAGCATCATCCACGAGGATAGCCCGAATCAGTATGGGTTGGCAGAGCACCGATTAGTGTTCCTAAACCACGTTCGGTATAGTTCACGTCATTTGATCATTTGCAAACAGGAAGAAATCAATGCTAGGAAAAACGCTACTGGCTACCACAATGCTGCTGGTATTGCCCACGACCGCTTCTTTGGCGGCAGACAACGCCCCCGCGACAGTGCACGATGCGCTGAAAAAACTGATTCCCACCGAGGCGCCGGATCGTGTCTCGGCTTCCCCTATCAAGGGAGTGTATGAGGTTGCTTATGGAACCACTATTTTCTATATCAGTGAAGATGGCAAGTACCTGTTGCAAGGTGATCTCATCGATGTGGCTGACCGCAAGAACCTGACCAGCTTCACCCGACGCGCTGCGCGTGGTGATATTGCCAAAAGCATCAAGAAAGAAGACACGATCGTTTTCGCGCCGAAAGAGATGCCGGCGGAGCATGTCGTCTATATCTTCACGGATATCGACTGCCCCTACTGCCGCAAGCTGCATGATGAGATTGGTGACTACAATAAAGCCGGAATCGAAGTCCGCTATCTGATGTATCCACGTGCGGGTGTGGGGACGCCTTCATATCAGAAAGCGGTGGATGTCTGGTGTGCAAAAGACCGTGCCGAAGCGCTGACCAAATCCAAGGCTGGGCAACCGGTGCCCAAGGCTGATTGCAAAAATCCCATCAAAGCACATATGGCATTGGGAGAGCAGGTCGGAGTGACGGGGACACCAGCGATCCTGTTACAAACCGGCGACCTTATTCCCGGCTATCGTCCAGCTGCTGACCTGAAAAAAGTTCTCGATGGCGTTGCCGCCAGAGAGGCGGAGGAAAAGGCGAAGTAAGCGATGTCATAACTGACAAAATAGGTAACTACTCAGCTCACCACTGAAACACGCCATCTCTGCGTTGGGAAATGGTCATTTACACGTGTAAACTCACATTTCCCGCCTTGATCTGACGCGTTTCAGCGGCAATCTGAGCAGTTACGGCTCCATTTTTCTGCCAACTGAATAGTTGCCAAAATAGATTGCTCTGCACAAAAAAGCCCCGGCATGTAGCCGGGGCTTTTTTGTTGGTGCAAGCAGCGCTGTCTATTTTCTGCGCAGCTCGACGCGGCGGTTGATCGCGCGTCCTTCAGGCGTCACGTTGGATGCAACGGGTTCGTCAGGGCCGTAGCCTTTTGCTTCCAGTCGTTCAGCGGCGACACCATGCGTGATCAGATAGTTGGCGACAGACCGTGCGCGGGCTTCCGACAATGCGAGGTTGATGCTGCGTGAGCCGGTGTTGTCGGTGTGGCCGGCGACTTCCAGTTGCAGGTCGGGGAACTGCTGCAACACGGCAACAACGCCGTCGAGTACCTTCTTGGATTCTTCAGTCAGGTCGGCGGTGCCGAGCTTGAAGGTGACACCTTCGAGGGCGATGTTTTCATCTGCCTGACAGCCCATACCGTCGATCTTGCCGCCTTCAGGGGTATTGGGGCAGAGGTCGAGCCGATCGGCCAAGCCATCGTTGTCACCGTCGGGTTCGCAGCCTTTTTCGTCGACCTTGATGCCATTAGGTGTATTGGGGCATTTGTCGTCGGCATCCGAGACGCCATCCTTGTCGCTGTCCTGGGTCTTCAGTTTGAGCTTGTCGCGCTCGGCGGCTGTGCCTTTGAGGTCTTGCTGAAGTTTGTCCAGTTCGGCGCTCTTGTCCGCCAACGCTTTCTTGACGTTGTCCAGCTCGGCGGTCTTTTCCTCCAATGCTGATTTCAGTTTGGCCAATTCCTCTGCTGACGCCTGTTTTTCTGCTTCAAGTGTTTTGATTTGCTCTTTCAGATCGGCGACCTCGGCAGTCAGCTGTTGTACCTGGGACTCGGTTGTTGCCAATGTGGCGACTTTTGCTGTGGCTGCGTCGAATGCCGCCTGCAACTCCGCGAAGCGGTTTTGTTCACCGGAGAATTGGGACTTCATGGCCTCGATTTCGCCGCTGCGTGCTTCGAGTTGTTGCTTCAGCTCGCTAATCTGCGCATTCAGGGCATCAGTTTCACCTGCCTTCGCTTGCGCTTCTGCCAGTGCCTGCTCGAGTTCAGTGATTTTTGCTTGCGCCGCGTCGAGCTGTTGCTGGAGGGCGGTCATTTGTTCGCTCAAGGCGACCGCTTCCTGGCTTGATGCTTGAGCTTGCGCAATGGTTTGCTCCAGTTCTGTGTTCTTTGCTTGGGATGCTTCAAGCGCCTGTTGCAATTGCGTCAATTGTTCCGCAAGGCTTGTTGCCTCCTGGCTGGAGGCTTGCGCCTGGGTCAGCGCTTGTTCGAGTTCGGCATTGCGGGCTTTCAATGCTTCCAGCTCGGCTGTCTGGTTTGAGGCAGCCTGGGTGGCTTCCTGCAACGATGTCTCCAACGCCAGCATCTTGGTGTTGGCGTCGCTAAGCGCCATGGCGTCTTCCTGCGCTTTGGCAAGCTGTGCCTTCAGTGCTTCGATTTGCTCGTTTTGCTGTGCAGCGGCTTCGTTTGCAGTGGCGAGGGCGGCCTCCAGCTCCTGAACCTTGCTGGTGGTTGCTGTCAATTGCTGGCTGACTGAAGCTGACTGCTCCAGTTGAGCTTTCAGTCCCTCAAGCTCGGTTTGGTATGTACCGGATGCTTCGTTGGCTGTCGCCAGCGCCTGTTCGAGTTCGGCAATACGCTGGTGGGCGGCTTCGAGGTCGGCATTCAGCTTTTCCGCCATGTTCTTGCTTTCCGTGCTGGTCTGCGCGATGGCGTTCAGGTTTTCCGCCAGTTGTTCACGCTCGGACAACACTTGGGAAAGCTGGCTTTCGATCTCCTTCACTTTCGCCGCTTCGGCTTTGGCGGCATCGAGCCTGGCCTGGGCAGCTTCGATTTCCTTGCGCTGGGCCTCGATCTCGGCCTTCATGTCGTCGATCTGTTGCTTGAAGAAATCAGCCCGGAAGTTGTTTTCCTCCCACTTGCGGCGCTCCATCAGCATGGTGTCACGCTCGCCACGCAACGACTGGAAGCGTTCCTCAACCGCTTTCTGGCGAGCGGTTTGGTCTTCCAGCATCTTCAACAGGTGGCTTTGTTGCTTGACCATCTCTTGCAGCTGTAGGCGCAGCTGTTCGTGGTTTTCCTTCATCCACTCCAGTTCTGCTTCCTGATTCGAGATCGATGCCGAGGGTGGCCTGGCGTTGTAGAGGTTACGGGCGTTTTCCAATCCGCGTTGAAATGAGCGCTGCATTGCGCCGAAATCGCGGGGTTTAGGCATCATCGGTGGGGGTGGAGGAGGGACTTCGGCTGCCAGAGTCGGCGGGGGAGGAGGGGGGATATCGTTGTCGGCTGCTTGTGCTGCGAATGGTAAAAGCGAAGGCATTGCGATCGTGACGAGAATCGAACTGAGTTTCTTTTTGAACATGGTCATCCCTCGGATGTGTTGGCGTTGTTGACAAGGGGCGGGCTTTTGCCCGGGGTTACCACCGGGCTGCCGTTTCCGACCGAGCCTCCAAAAGAACGACGAATTGTTGGGGTGACGCCCACGAACGTCTGCAGAGAACTCGAACGAGCAACGTGATTATTGTGGTTATTATGACACGCGTCGCAGGGGGAATGAAAAAATTGTTGAACTGTTTACTTGATGCAACAGTACGTAACGTTTCGTTGGCCGATCAGTGAGGTTTGTTGACGAAGCTGACGGGCTGTTCGATGGCAGCCTGTTCGTAGCTGCGATCGAAGACCAGTTCGATCATTGTCGTGCCGTCGGCTTCGGTTTTCGCCTTGACTTGCTGCAAGCCAGGGAGACGCCGGGCGAGGTAGGAGCAGCAGGCGGCGGCAAGCGATTCGTTGTCTTTGCCCAGTGCATCGATCAGGGTGTTGGCGACAAACTGGGCGCGCTGCAGGATGTTGGGCTCGCTGATCTGATCCTTGCCGAGCTGGATGCCCTGATCCATTTTCTGGTCCATCTCGTCGAGAAAGCGGCGTTGCAGCCCGGTCAGGCGCTTGTTGCGGTCGTGGTCGATGACCTTTTCGCCGTCGATGACGATGGCAAAAGGGAGGTGGTGTTCGTCGCTCATGGCGTGGTCTCAGGTGTCAGTTGGTCGAGGATTCTATCAACCCAGGCGATGTTGTTCGTCAAATCCTCACCTTCCGGCAGTGAAAACTTGAGTTTTTCCTGCCCGTCCAGCGTGAAGTGCTGGGGTTCGCGCTGGATCAGTTGCAGTAGTCCGCTGACGTCGATCTCGGGATTCTTGCCGAACAGGATGCGGCCGCTGACGGGTCCCAGGTCGATCTTGCTGATGCCGAGTGGAGCGGCGCGCAACTTGATCCGCGCCGCCTCGAACAGTGTTTTGCTTGCCTCCGGGAGCAGGCCGAAGCGATCGATCAGCTCGACCTGAAGCTCGCGTAGCGCCTTGTCATCACTGGCGCTGGCAATGCGCTTGTACAGGATCAGCCGCTCGTGAACATCATGCACATAGTCGTCAGGCAGTAGTGCGGGCTTGCCAAGATCGACTTCGGTGGCGCTGGCCGGGTTTTCCAGGGCGTCGGGAATCTTGCCGGATTTGAGCGCCTGCACGGCCCGTTGCAGCAGCTCGTTATACATGTTGAAGCCGACTTCCTGAATCTGGCCACTCTGGCCTTCGCCCAGCAGTTCACCGGCACCGCGGATTTCCAGGTCGTGTGTCGCCAGGGTGAAGCCGACGCCCAGATCCTCCAGTGACTCGATGGCCTCCAGCCGTTTGACCGCATCGGCCGTCATGGCGCGGCGCTCCGGTGCAATCAGGTAAGCATAGGCGCGATGGTGCGAGCGCCCAACCCGGCCGCGCAGCTGATGCAGTTGCGACAGGCCGAACTTGTCGGCGCGCTGGATGATCATGGTATTGGCGCTGGGCAGGTCGATGCCGGTCTCGATGATGGTGGTGCAGACCAGAATATTGAAGCGCTGGTGGATGAAGTCCAGCATCACCTGTTCCAGCTCGGCCTCGCGCATCTGACCGTGAGCGATGCGAATCGACGCCTCGGGCACCAGCTCCTCCAGCTCGCGTGCCGCTTTCTCGATGCTCTTGACCTCATTGTGCAGAAAGTACACCTGACCGCCGCGGTGAATTTCGCGTTGACAAGCTTCGCGAATCAGATTGCTGTCCCATTGGGTGACGAAGGTCTTGATGGCATGACGCTCGACCGGCGGGGTGGCGATGATCGACAGATCGCGCAGCCCAGACAGCGACATGTTCAGGGTGCGTGGTATCGGCGTTGCCGTCAGCGTGAGGATATCGACCTCAGCGCGCAGCGCCTTGAGCCGCTCCTTGTGACGCACGCCGAAGCGCTGTTCCTCGTCGATAATGACCAGGCCGAGGTTCTTGAACTTGATGTCTTTTTGCAGCAGCTTGTGGGTGCCGATGACGATATCGACCTTGCCAGCGGCAAGATCGGCCAGAATCGCTTTTTGCTGCTTTGGCGTCTGGAAGCGGGACAGGGTTTCGATGCGGATGGGCCAGTCGGAAAAACGATCGGCGAAATTGGCGCCATGCTGCTGTGCCAGTAGCGTCGTTGGCACCAGCACGGCCACCTGGCGTCCTGCATTGGCCACGATGAAGGCAGCGCGCATCGCCACCTCGGTCTTGCCGAAACCGACATCGCCGCAGACCACACGATCCATCGGTTGTGACGATTCCAGGTCTTTCAGCACCTGGGCGATGGCGGCCATTTGATCATCGGTCTCCTCGAACGGAAAGGCGGCCGCAAAAGCGTGGTATTCGGCATCATCGACAACATAGGCATGCCCCTTGCGAGCGGCACGGCGGGCGTTGATTTCCAGCAGCTCGGCGGCGACGTCGCGTGCCTTTTCGGCGGCGCGGCGGCGCGCTTTTTGCCACTGTTCGCCACCCAGCTTGTGCAGTGGTGCATTATCTTCGTCAGCGCCGGTGTAGCGGCTGATCAGGTGCAGTGATGACACCGGCACATACAGCTTGTCGTTGTTGCTGTATTCCAGCATCAGATATTCCGCCTCGACGCCGCCGGCGTCGAGGATCTGCAAGCCACGGTAACGGCCAACGCCATGATCCTCATGCACCACCGGCGAGCCGATGTGCAGATCGGTGAGGTTACGGATGATGGCATCGGCGTCACGGGTGGGCCGGCGTCGCTTGCGGGTACGGTTGACTCGGTCGGCGAATAGGTGGTTCTCGGAAATAATGCTGATGCCGTCGGCCGTCAGCGTCACCCCTTTTTCCAGTGGCGCGACCGAGATCAACAGCCGGGCCTTGCTGGAGGTGAACTCGTGCCAGCCGTTGACGGTCTTCGGCTTGATGCCGAACGGTTGCAGCGTATCGAGCATGAACTCCCGCCGCCCCGGCGAGTCAGCCAGAAACAGTACCCGGTCGTCGCGGCTGTCGAGGAATGTCTGCAACGCCTCCAGCGGCTTTTCCTGGCGCACCTTGAAGCTCAGATCCGGCAGGGCGCTGGTGGCGAAATTCAGCGTGCCCTCGGCCTCGATCAGTTCATTGTGTTGCAGCGCCAGCATCGGGAAACGTTCGAGATGCTGCTGCGTTTCCTCGGGTGTCAGGTAGATCTCCTGTGGCTCCAGCAGGGGGCGCTCGATGTCGTGGCGGCGCTGTTCATGGCGACTGCACAGGTCGGCATGGAAGTGCTCGCTTTCCGCCGTGATGTCATCGAGCTGGCAGATCAGCGCATTTTTTGGCAGGTAGTCGAACAGCGTGGCCACGCTGTCGTGAAACAGTGGCAGGTAGTATTCGATGCCACCGACCGGCGCGCCGTCGCTGACGCTGGTATAGATGCGTGAGCGCTGCGGATCGCCCTCGAAACGTTCGCGGTAGCGGCGTCGGAATGTCTTGATGCCAGCTTCATCCAGCGGGAACTCATGGGCTGGCAGCAATTTCATCGCATCGAGCTTTTCGATCGACTTCTGGGTTTCCGGATCGAAACTGCGGATCGATTCGATTTCGTCATCGAACAGGTCGATACGAAATGGCAATTCGCTGCCCATCGGAAATACGTCGACAAGCGAGCCGCGCTGGGCATATTCGCCGTGCGTCAGTACCTGGTTGACAGCACGGTAGCCAGCGCTTTCCAGCTGCCGGCGAAAGCTGTCGAGGTCGATGCGGTCGCCGCGCTTCAAGTCGAAGCCGGTGCCCATGACATACTCGACGGGTGCGATGCGCTGCATCAGCGTGCTGACCGGCAGAACGAGCAGGCCGCTTTTCAGTGACGGCAGGCGGTGCAGAATTTCAAGCCGCGTCGAGATGATGTCTTCGTGTGGCGAGAACAGATCGTAGGGCAGGGTTTCCCAATCCGGCAGGTGGTAGAGCTGATCGCCTTTCTGGGCAAGAAAGAAACGCGTTTCCAACTCCAAGCGGTCGGCTGTGTGGCTGTCCGCTGTGATCAGGACGACCAGGCCTCGATGCTTGCGTGTCAACTCCGCGAGCGCAAGGCTCAGGCTGGCGCCGTGCAGGCGGCCCCAGCGCGGGTACGCATCGGCGAGTTTCGAGAGATTTCCGCCTAGTAACGGCGACAGGGCGTCAGACATGATGGTCAGTGGTCGGGGAAAGGGCGGGAGTTTTGCATATCCGGCCGGGTGAACGCCAGTCGGCGTGTTGTAGCGGGCGGGCTAATTCAGATCGAGTGAATACTGCCGCAGCAGCTCCAGCGGAATGATCTCCAGCGTGCGCTGATGGGTACGGCGCAAATGGACTCGTGGCGCCATATTGTCTTTTTCGGCTTCCAGCCAGCGGGCGGCACAGAGGCACCAGCGGTTGCCGGGTTGCAGGCCCGGAAAACCATATTCCGGTACTGGTGTCGACAGGTCATTGCCTTTGAAGCGGGAATATTCAAGAAATTCTGTGGTCACTTGAATGCAGACGGTATGCGCGCCCACATCCTGGCTGGAGGTGTTGCAACTGCCATCCCGGTAGAAGCCGGTAACGGGGTCGTCGCTGCATTCAAGTAGTGGTTCGCCGAAGACGTTCAGCGATGGCTGCATGGTGGTGTCGGGCATCGGCTTCCAGGTGGGTGTTGCCGGACCGGGACGTCGGTCCGGCAGGGTCGTATTTACTTCGCTTTGTCGCCAGCGGGCTGTTTCAGTTCGATTTTTGCATTTTTGTGCAGCTCACTCAGATAGTTCTGAATCGCCTTGTTGGCGACGATGCTGCGCAACTTGTCTTTCATGCTGTCGAAGCTGGGCGGGTCAACCTTGCGTGTCTCTTCAAGTTTGATGACATGCCAGCCAAACTGGGTTTTAACGGGCGCCTTGGTGATCTCGCCATCTTTCAATGTTGCTACGGCATCGGCGAATTCAGGCACCATGGTTGTCGACTTGAACCAGCCCAGGTCGCCGCCGTTGGGGCCGGAGGGGCCGATCGACTTCTCCTTCGCGAGCTTGACGAAATCGGTACCATCTTCGAGCGATTTGATGATTTCCTTGGCTTCGTCTTCGGTCTTCACCAGAATATGACGCGCTTTGTACTCTTCTTGCGGCGCGCTTTTGATCTGCTCGTTATACTCCTTTTTCAGCGCCGCGTCGCTCAAGTCGACTTTATCCATTTTCTTCGACAGCATGGCGTTGACCAGGAGCGTCGTACGCTGGATTTCCATCGCTTTCTTGAAGTCAGCTTCCTTGTCGATGCCCGCTTTCAGCGCAGCCTGCTTGATTAATTCGCGATTGATGTATTCGTTCAGGACATTGCCGGGGTCAACGGGCGCGCCGGTGGCGGCCTTGCTGCTCAGGTATATCTGCACATCGCCGAGAGTGACGTTGGTACCGTTGACGACGGCGATCACTTCATCGCTGGCGGGCGCTTGGTCTTTGGCGAGCGTGATTTGGCTGGTGCCTGTGATCAACAGGCCGATCATGGCGGCCTGTGTGATATGACGTAGTTTCATTGATGCCTCTTGGACTCAGGTTAGTGTGGATTCAGGTTAATACTCAAGTTTCGGAGTTCAGATTTGCAAGCCAGCAAATTCCCCCCCTTTCGCAAAGGGGGGCTAGGGGGGATTGGAACGGCCATGGGTTCGCAGCAAGCCCCTGAAAATCCCCCTCAATCCCCCTTTGACAAAGGGGGAAGCTGTCAGATGCGATAGTCATGTTGCTACGGATAGCGCTGGCCTCAACAGTGATGAACTCCGAAACTTGAGTTACAAGTGCCGCAGAGTTTACTCCCTGCGCCACCGAAGATGGGTTAACAATCGGTCATGCGTCAGGGCAGCACCTTCTTGAATGGATACACCCTGGCTTCCCGATAGGCGCCGGCTTCCATGTAGGGGTCGGCATCCGCCCAGGCTTGCGCATCTTCGAGGGAGTCGAATTCCGCGACGACAAGGCTGCCGGTGAAACCCGCCGGACCGGGGTCTGGGGAGTCGATCGCGGGCAGCGGGCCGGCCAGCAGCAGTCGGCCTTCATCGCGCAGTTTTTTCAGCCTTTCAAGGTGAGCTGGTCGCACCGAAAGCCGGGCTTCCAGTGAGTTGTCGGCGTCGATGCCATGAATCATGTAATACATTGGATACAGCATCCTCTGATTTGCTTGATAACGGCTTGGGGTATCTGCCGGTGGTGCGCATCGTCGTCTTCGCATACGGTGTAGTTCCCCCGCGCGCATCATACCATCCGCTTGCGAAATGCCCATGATTCACTATGATTGGCTCCCCTGCACCGCAGCCACCATGCCCGTCATGAGCCAGTTCTTCGAGATTCACCCCGACAATCCGCAAAAGCGCCTGATCGATCAGGTGGTCAACATTATTCGGGGTGGTGGCGTGATCGTCTATCCCACGGACTCCTGCTACGCGCTGGGCTGTCACATTGGCGACAAGGCGGCAATGGAGCGGATTCGGAAAATCCGTAAGGTGGACAAGGATCATCACTTCACACTGATGTGTCGCGATCTGTCGGAGATCTCCACCTACGCCAGGGTGGAGAACTACAGCTATCGTATGATGAAGGCGCTGACGCCAGGGCCATACACTTTTATATTGCCAGCCACGCGTGATGTGCCGCGCCGGCTCCAGCATCCGAAGCGCCGCACGATTGGCATCCGCGTGCCGGAAAATCGTATTGCGCTGGATCTGCTGGAAATGCTGGGCGAGCCAATCATGAGCAGTACACTGATCCTGCCCGACACCGAGTTGCCACTGACTGATCCTTACCAGATTCGCGTGATTCTCGAACATCAGGTTGATGCGGTCATCGATGGGGGCTTTTGTGACATTTCGCCGTCGACCGTGATTGACATGACCACTGGACGACCCGAAGTGTTACGCGAAGGCAAAGGGTCGCTGGAATGGCTGGAGCTGCACTGAGATGCAGGATTTTCAAGCCACCATTCAATACATTGCCGTCGCAATACTGCCGCTGATCTTCGCCATTACCGTGCATGAAGCGGCGCACGGCTGGGTGGCGAACAGGTTGGGCGATGGTACTGCGAAGGCGCAGGGGCGGCTGACTTTCAACCCGATTCCGCATATCGACCCGATTGGCACCATCGTGCTGCCGATTCTGATGATACTCACCACCGGCTTCATTTTTGGCTGGGCAAAACCGGTGCCGGTCGATCTGCGCAACCTGCGTGATCCACGGCGTGACTGGGCAATCATTTCGGTGGCCGGTCCGCTGTCGAATCTGGCCATGGCGCTGCTGTGGGGGCTGGTCTGGAAGCTCACCCATGTGTTACCGCAGTCGCTTGTCTATGTGGCCTTGCCGCTGGCACTGATGGCCAAGGTCGGCATCACCTTCAATGTTATTCTGATGGTTTTGAACCTGCTGCCGCTGCCGCCGCTGGATGGCAGCCGCGTACTGGGCTGGTTATTGCCGCCCCGTGCAGCGATGCAGCTCGACAAGATCGAACCCTATGGCATATTCATTCTGATCGGGCTGCTGTATTTCGGTCTTTGGGATGTCATTATCGGTCCCGCCACCAGCGCCGTCATCGGCCTGCTCGCTAACCTGTTGTCACTTTGAGAGCGACTATCCAACCATGACCACGAGTAATCGACGCATCGTCTCCGGTATGCGGCCCACTGGCCGACTTCATCTTGGCCACTATCGTGGGGTGCTGAAAAACTGGGTGGAGTTGCAGCACAGCTATGAATGTTTCTTTTTTGTGGCCGACTGGCACGCGCTGACCACTCACTACGATGATCCGTCGATCATCGAGACCAGCGTCTGGGAAATGGTTGTCGACTGGCTCGCAGCCGGCGTCAGCCCCGGTGCCGCCAAGCTGTTCATCCAGTCGCGGGTCCCGGAACATGCCGAACTGCACCTGCTGTTGTCGATGATCACGCCACTGGGCTGGTTGGAGCGGGTGCCGACCTACAAGGATCAACAGGAAAAACTGCGCGAAAAGGATCTGGCCACCTACGGTTTTCTCGGCTATCCGCTGTTGCAGGCGGCTGATGTGCTGATTTATCGTGCCGGTGGCGTGCCAGTGGGAGAAGATCAGGTTTCCCATATCGAGCTGACCCGCGAAGTGGCGCGGCGGTTCAACCATCTCTACGGGCGCGAGCCGGGTTTCGAGGAAAAAGCCGAAGCCGCCGTCGCCAAGATGGGCAAGAAAAACGCGCGTATGTACCGTCAGCACCGCAAGAATTATCTGGAAAAAGGCGATCAGGATGCGCTTGCCGTCGCCAAGGCATTGCTTGAAGGACAGCAGAACATTTCCATTGGCGACAAGGAGCGGCTGTTCGGTTATCTCGAAGGTTCAGGCAAGATCATTCTGCCGGAGCCACAGGCGTTGTTGACCGAGGCGGCGAAGATGCCGGGGCTGGATGGGCAGAAAATGTCCAAGTCCTACGACAACACCATTTCCCTGCGTGATGCGCCGGAGGAAGTGGAGAAAAAAATTCGCACCATGCCGACCGATCCGGCACGTGTGCGCCTGACCGACCCGGGTGATCCGGAAAAATGCCCGGTGTGGCAGTTTCATCTCATCTACTCCGACAACGACACCCGCGAGTGGGTGCAGGAGGGTTGCCGCAACGCGACCATCGGCTGTCTGGATTGCAAGGGGCCAGTGATCGATGCCGTCAAGGCAGAACTCAAACCCATTCATGAGCGCGCCCGCGAGTATGAGCGCGACCACAAGGCAGTGCGCACAATTATTGCGGAAGGTTGCGATGCCGCCCGCGATGTGGCCCGCGATACGCTGGAAGAAGTGCGTGCGGCCATGGGGCTCACTTACACGTGACCACTATCGTCACGGCGCAGGAGGAAATGCCTTTCGCGATTGTCCAGGGTGAGCCGGTCAGCGCGCCGCCGACCGATCTCTACATCCCGCCGGATGCACTCGAAGTCATCCTCGAAGCCTTCGAAGGGCCGCTCGATCTGCTGCTGTACCTGATCAAACGGCAGAACCTCGATATTCTCGAAATCCCCATCGCGGAAGTCACCGCACAATACGTCGAATACATCGAAATGATGCGCGCCTTGCGCTTGGAGTTGGCGGCGGAATATCTCGTGATGGCGGCGATGCTCGCCGAGATCAAGTCACGCATGCTGCTGCCGCGCCCGGTCGAGGACGATATCGAGGACGACCCGCGTGCCGAGTTGATTCGCCGTTTGCAGGAATATGAACAGTTCAAGCAGGCAGCCGAGGATATCGATACCTTGCCACGGATGTATCGTGATAGCTGGCCGACGCAAGTCGATGTGCCTGAAGTGGATTCGCCACGGCTGGAGGTGGAAGTCGACTTGAAGGATTTACTCGCGGCCCTGAAAGATGTCATGTCGCGCGCGGAAATGTTCACCAGCCATCAGATCCAGCGGGAAAAGCTCTCCGTGCGTGAGCGCATGTCGAATGTGCTGGAAAAGCTGCGCGCCAGCGATGGCTTTGTCGAATTCTCGCAATTGTTTACCCCGGAGGAAGGGCGGCTAGGTGTCGTGGTTAGCTTCCTGTCGATTCTTGAATTACTGAAATCCCATTTGATCGATCTGGCACAGGCCGAATCCTACGCGCCGATCTACGTCAGTGCCGCCAAACCCGCAAGCACAGAAAATGGAACAGAATAGACTACAGGCTGCTGTCGAGGCCGCTATTTTTGCCGCCGATAAACCCCTGTCGCTTGATCAGTTACACAAGCTGTTCGAGAACGAAACCGATTGCCCGGCCAAGCCTGATATCAATGCCGCGCTCAACGCCATCACCGATGCCTGTCAAACCGACAACCGTGGCGTCGAACTCAAACAGGTCGCCAGCGGCTGGCGCTTCCAGGTCAAGGAAACCGTTGCCCCGGCGATCGGTGGGCTGTGGGAAGAAAAGCCGCAAAAATACTCCCGCGCATTGCTCGAAACCCTGGCTCTGATCGCCTACCGCCAGCCCATCACCCGTGGTGATATCGAACAGGTACGTGGCGTCTCGGTCAGCTCACATATCATCAAAACCCTGCTGGAACGCGACTGGGTGCAGGTGGTCGGCCATCGTGAAGTGCCGGGTCGCCCGGCACTGTATGCCACTACCAAAGCTTTTCTCGACTACTTCAATCTCAAATCGCTGGATGAACTCCCCAGCCTCAAGGAACTGGCCGATCTCGACGCCATCAATCCGCCGCTGGAACTGGACGACGCCAACCAGCCACAGGCCGAGACAGCGGACGAGCAGACCGAATCCGGTGAACACGATTGAGGCGGGACAGCATGGATTCCGAGCTGACCAAAACCATCCTCGATGCCACTGGCGCTGAAGAAATCTATCCGCTTGGCACCATTCAAACGCTATGGAGCGGCTATGGCAGCCTCGATCGCTACGGCTTGGTTGGCGCCGAACTGGGCTCGATCATCGTCAAGCATGTCAAACTGCCCAGCAAAGGGAACAAGCATCCTCGTGGCTGGAATTCGGACCGCTCGCATCAACGCAAGCTCCGATCCTACCAAGTCGAAACCGCCTGGTATCGGCACTATGCCGACCGCTGTGACGCGCACTGCCGCGTACCCCGCAGTTTGGCGCTGGAACAGCACAAGGATGAATTTCTGATCATTCTCGAAGACCTCGATTCCAGCGGTTTCCCTAAACGCAAAGAGCGTGTCGGCAAAAATGAAATGGTCGCCTGTCTGAAATGGCTGGCCCATTTTCATGCCACTTTTATCGGCATCAGACCAGAAGGGCTGTGGAAAATAGGCAGCTATTGGCATTTGAAAACACGGCCCGATGAACTCAAAGCCATGGATGACGATGCGCTGCGAAAAGCCGCGCCACTGCTCGACCGCGCGCTGGCCGACGCGCCATTTCAAACCCTGGTACACGGTGACGCCAAACTCGCCAATTTCTGTTTTTCCAACAATGGCAGCAAAGTGGCCGCAGTGGATTTTCAATACGTCGGCGGCGGCTGCGGCATGAAAGACGTGGCCTATTTCATCAGCAGTTGCCTCAACGAGCACGAGTGCGAACGCATGGAGAAAACCCTGCTCGATGCCTATTTTTCTGCGCTGGCCGACGCGCTGAAAAAACACCATCCGGAAATCGACCCCGCCGCCGTCGAAGCCGCTTGGCGGCCAATGTATGCACTGGCCTGGACCGACTTCTACCGCTTTCTTAAAGGCTGGAGCCCCGGGCACTGGAAAATGCACGGCTATAGCGAACGTATCGCAAGGGAAGTGCTTGCACAGCTGTTGCCATGAATTTTTCTAGCACGCAATTACAACAGCTGGCAGAGCAGGCCATCAGCGCTGCCAAGGCTGCTGTAGAAGTGATTAATCGACACTACCACAATACAATTACTATCCAGGTGGAGCACAAAAACCGGGGTGATAGTCTTGCTTCACAAGTCGTCACTGCCGCAGACCGCGAGGCGCAAGCCGCCATTCTCGACCGCCTGACACCGACCTGTACCACATATAACCTTGGCCTGCTCAGCGAAGAATCCCCTGACAGCGGGGGCCGGCTGGAAAAGCCCGCGTTCTGGAGCATCGATCCGCTCGATGGCACACTCGCCTTCATCGAAAAAACAGCGGGATTTTCCGTCTCCATCGCGCTGGTGGCGCGCAGTGGCGAAGCGCTGATCGGTGTCGTCCACGATCCGCTGACAGGCAAGGTTTTTCACGCCATACAAGGCCAGGGAATGTTTATCGACGACGTGGCATTTACGCCACCCGTGCTCGACCCAACACGTCCATTGGTACTGCAAACCGACTTCAGCTTCCGCCAGCACCCCTGGTTCGAGGCAACGCTCGACGGGCTGCGCCACTGCGCTGAAATTCTGGGGTTGCCGGGTGCCGATCTGCGCCACGCCATCGGCGCAGTCATGAACGCCTGCAAAGTGCTGCAAGACCCCAACACCGTCTACTTCAAATACCCCCGCAAGGGCGACAGCGGCGGCAGCCTGTGGGATTACGCCGCCACCGCCGCCCTGTTCCACGAAGCAGGCGCCATCGCCACCGACATCAACGGCCAACCCATGGTGCTGAACAGACCCGACTCCACCTTCATGAACCACCGGGGCATCCTCTATGCCGCCAACCCCCGCATTGCACAGTGCATCAGGAATATGAACGACGAGCTGGAAAAAACTGCCTGATGATCTGTGGTGCGGAGTTGTTATGAATCAGTTGGGCTTTTCTTGGTGGCCACGATATCCCGCAAGCCGGCAGGATGCCGGCGGTCCCAGGGTAAGTCGCGCTCGGAACTACCCGTGTTGCACGACGAGTCAGGTTACCCATTTTGCGCCCCAGTTCTGCTTGCGCTGGAGGGTTGGTCGGGTGCAGTTATTGGCGTACTGATTTACACTGCTTCCTGTTGCTACCATCAGATAGATGGGCGCATACGGCATCAAAACGTGCGAATCACATGAAAAACCACCAAGAAGATGATCCGCTGAAAAAGCTACCACCAATACTCAGAAAGGGCTTGGACCGCAACCTCTGCGTCTGCAATGAGGTGCCGAAGAAGGATGTCATCGATGCCATCGTCAATGGGGCGACGTCGGTGGAGGCGGTGAGGGCGCAGACCTATGCATCTGATGGGATTGGTTGTTGCAAACAGCAGGTGGAGCGGTTGATTGAGTGCCTTTGCGCGCCTGATGCTGATGAGACGTAGCGGTTGTCTCTGCCTATTCAAACCGAATCAGCGGTGCCGATTTCTCATATACTTCGGTGATCTTTTCGCCATTCCATACATAGATCAGGTGTGGCCCTTGGGTCGGCAGCGAGACCGCTGGTGGCCGCAATGCGGCGATGCATTCGCCGCCGGGGTGGCGCACGCTGCGGTACCAGATGCCCCATGATCCTTCGGCGCGTAGTGAGCGGCCAAACGCCTGTGCCAGCGGGTGGTCGGCCGGGTTGGGGTTGGCGTCGTGTAGTGCTTCGTAGTGGCGTGCGCGGATGTCGTGCAGGGGCTTTTTTACGGTGCCGATCCAGGTGCGCATGCTGAATTCTGCCGGGTCGAGGTGGGCGTCGCTGGCGATGCGTTCGCGATGATGCACTGTTTCGCGGATAGCGGTTTCCAGGCTCAGGCCCGCGTAGTAAACGCCGTAGCTGCCGTCGGTGAAGCGGGATGGCCAGCCGATATGTGTGAAGGCGGCCATGACGATGCTGGCGCCAGCGCCGCTGACCCGGTCTTCTGCGGCGACGCGATGCAGGTCGCCCGCTGCGTCCAGGAGGTGGGGGTTGGTTTGTGCTTCGAGTTCCCAGAGCGCCTCAAGCAATTCGGGCGGTACATGGCGTTCGAAGAAATCGATGGGTGGGTAGTGGGTGGCGATGATGCGATATTGCTTGCCACGCGGGCGTACCGTCCCTGGTCGAGGGAGTTTTTCCAGTTCTTCCATGATGAGTTAGTCCGAATTTCTCACCTCAGTTTTGTACTAGCCGCGAGCCGCATCGAGGTAGCGGCGCACATCGGCCAGCGCGATCAGCGAGCCGCCGAGCATGTAGTCGAGCGGTGATTGTCCGCCGAACAGGGGGGCATCGTTGGGGTTGCGCAGCCATTGTTCCACGCTGTGCGGGGGAAAGAGAATATGCAGCGCCTTGTAAATGCCCAGCAGGTAGCTGATGCGGTCGAGCGTGTCGCGGGAGAGCTGGCCGCGCAGCTGCTTCTTCCATTTGAAGAAAGTGGAACGGCCGGGTGAGCCCAGCAGCGTGCGTTGCTGGTCGGTGTCCAGCCCCCATTCATTGGTGATGGAGAAGAATGCGGTCAGTCCAGCGGCGGCCTTGTCGGCATCGGAAAAATGGGGCGCATGGGTCTGGTAGGTGGCGCGATGATCGGCGACTTGCATGATAGACTCCAGTTGTCCTGATGTGTACTTAATTCTATATTTAGTCCATAAATCGACTCATGTCAACCAGTCTGCCGCCAATCGGCTGATCCCCTCGATAGATTCGCTATGCCTGAATCGAATTGCTATACTGCGCATTCCTGCATTGGTCCCCCCGCGACGGTAAGCTGCGAACCCCGCCAGGCCCGGAAGGGAGCAACGGTAGCAGTGGACCCGGGTGCCGGGGTGTGGCTGATGCAGGTCTTTCATTTACTGGCCATCGCAGCTGCCTTTGCGATGCCTGAATCCTCCACGGTCTGCTTTTCCGCCCATGAGCTACCAAGTCCTTGCCCGCAAGTGGCGTCCTTACCGCTTCAATGAAATTGTCGGTCAGGATCATGTTGTCCGGGCGATGAGCAATGCGCTCGATCAGCAACGCCTGCATCACGCCTATCTGTTCACTGGCACCCGCGGAGTCGGCAAGACGACGCTGGCGCGGATTCTGGCCAAATGCCTCAACTGCGAGCAGGGCGTTACCTCAGAGCCCTGCGGTGAATGCAGTGCCTGCCGGGAGATTGCTGAAGGCCGTTTTGTCGATCTGATCGAAGTGGATGCGGCGTCGCGCACCCGGGTCGATGACACCCGTGAATTGCTCGACAATGTGCAGTATGCGCCCACCCAGGGGCGCTACAAGGTGTATCTCATCGATGAGGTGCACATGCTCTCCACGCACAGTTTCAATGCCCTGCTGAAAACCCTGGAAGAGCCGCCGCCGCACATCAAGTTCCTGCTGGCGACCACCGATCCGCAGAAGCTGCCGGTCACGGTGTTGTCGCGCTGCTTGCAGTTCAACCTCAAAAGGGTGCCGGAAGACCGCATCTCCGGGCATCTGGAAAAGGTGCTGAAGGCCGAGAACGTCGAGTTCGAAACGGCGGCGATCCGTCATCTCGCCCACGCCGCCGATGGCAGTCTGCGCGATGCCTTGAGTCTGCTGGATCAGGCCATCGCCTTCGGCAATGGCGTGGTGAAGGATGATGAAATCGGGCAGATGCTCGGCAGCGTGTCGCGCCAGCATCTGCAAAAAATGTTGCAGGCGGTGGCCCAGGGCGATGCCGCCGAAGTCATGACGCTGGTGGATGCGCTGGCCGAAATGGCGCCAGATTATGATCAAGTGCTCGCCGGTATCATCACCTTGCTGCACGATCTTGCGCTGGCGCAGCACATCCCCGACAGCCTTGCGCTGCGTGGTGTGGACGTGGAGGCGATCAGTGAAATCGCGCGGATCACCACCCCGGAAGATATCCAGCTTTACTATGAAATTGCCGTGCGGGCGCGGCGCGATTTGCCGCTGATTCCCGATCAGCGCAATGGCCTGGAAATGGCGCTGTTGCGGATGCTGGCATTTCGGCCTGCGGATGGCGAAGCCGTCAAGCCACAGGCAGCGGCAACGCCGGCGGTGCCGCAGCAAAAGCCGCAAACCACAGCGCCCGTACCCGCCCCAGCTGCGGTAGAAAAACCCGTTGTGGATGCCAGCGCGTCGGCGGCATCCGCGCCCAGGCCTGTGCCGGCGAATCCTGCTGCTGCCTCCTGGGACGAGATACTCCCGCATCTCGGCCTGACGGGCATGACCAAGATGTTCGCCAGTCACTGCACGCTCCAGGATGTTTCTGACGGCGTCGTGCTGCTGGCATTGTCGCAGCGTCACGACAGCCTGAAAAATGATAGCGTGACCGCCAAACTGGAAAAGGCGCTCAGCGAATATTTCAACAAACCGGTCAAGCTGAAAATACTGCTGACCGAGGAAGACCCCGATTCTCCCGCGGCAAAAGAGAAACGGGAAAATGAACAACGCCAGCTGGAAGCGGAAGCAGCTATCGCCTCCGATCCGGTGGTGGAACAACTGAAAGAAAACCTGGGTGCCGAAGTGGTACCAGGTTCGATCAAACCCATTTAATGACATCAGAGAAGAGGTGAGCCCGTGAAAGGTGGACTTGGCAATATCATGAAGCAGGCCCAGAAAATGCAGGAAAGCATGGCAAAGGCCCAGGAAGAAATCGCGTTGCTGGAAGTGACCGGCCAGGCTGGTGGCGGCATGGTAACTGTCGTGATGACCGGTAAGCACGCCGTCAAGCGTGTCACCATCGATGACACCATGATCGGCGACGATAAGGAAATGCTCGAAGACCTGATTGCCGCCGCCGTCAACGATGCGGTCGCCAAGGTCGAGGCCGAAACCAAGGAAAGAATGGCCAGCGTAACCGCCGGTTTGCCGGCTGGTTTGAACCTGCCGTTCTGATCAACGCAACAACTGCATGGCGATGGCACCGACCTCACTGCTGGAACAATTGATGGAATCGCTCCGTTGCCTGCCCGGCGTCGGGCCGAAGACTGCGCAGCGCATGGCATTTCATCTGCTGGAGCGGGACCGAAACGGCGGCCGGCGGCTGTCCGCAACGCTCGCCGAGGCGATGGAAAAAATTGGCCGTTGCAGCCAATGTCGCACGCTGACCGAAAAAGAAGTCTGCGACATCTGCAGCAACCCCGGGCGCAATGCGCAACTGCTGTGTGTCGTCGAAAGCCCGTCAGACGTGCTGGCGATCGAACAGTCTGGCGCTTTTCGCGGCTATTACTTCGTGTTGATGGGGCACATTTCTCCGCTCGACGGCATCGGACCCGAAGAACTGGGTCTCGACGAGCTGGAAAAACGTTTTCGCAGCAAGGAAGTCAGCGAAATAATTCTTGCCACCAACCCAACGGTCGAAGGTGAGGTGACGGCGCATTACATTTCCGAAATGGCGCGTGCCAACAATGTCAAAACGAGCCGGATTGCCCACGGCGTCCCGTTTGGTGGTGAACTCGAATATATCGACAGCCAAACGCTGACGCATGCCTTCGAGGGACGGACGAGCTATTGAATCAGGTTTAGGGGCAGTGCCATTGCTGAAAAAATACGTAACTGCTCAGCTTACCCCCTTATTTGCGCCAACTCTGCGTTGGAAGTGCTCATTTACACTTGTAAACTCGGCTTTGGCATCCTGCGTCGCCCTACCTCCTTCATCCATGGAGTCGTCCGCGCTTCCGCCTTGATTTGACGCAAAACGGGGGCAATCTGAGCAGTTACGGGCATTGCTCTTCCAAGTAACTTCCCACCAAACCCGTCGCATGGTAACCACTGATATCCCCTTTGCCCGCCCGAGCATCGCAGGCTCAGCCGGGACCAGCCCGCAGGGGCAGGCCATGGATGGCCTGCGTCGGCCGTCACGAAGGGACGTGTCGGCCGACCCCCGGCTGGGCCGAGAAGCGCAGGAACCAGCGGGGAATCGGGGCGGCATTGATGTACATGGATGTACAAATGCCGCGATTGCAGGATGCAAGAGAGCGGCGCTTTGGTACCTTTTTGTTGCTGTTGACAAAAAGGTACTCGGGGCCATGGCAAAAGGCCGAGACGGAAGCAGCAAAGCTTGATAGGCCACGAAACAATACCACCACGCTTTCCAAGTGCTGAGGGCAACAAACCTGATCTCCTGCTTGTTGTCCTCACCATTCGTATCAAGCGAGGTGGTATAGGTTTCGCGCTCATCAATGCTACGATTCTTCCAACCCATTCTCGCACAGCGCGAGTTCCATTTTTTGCTCGTCCAAAAAACGGAACCCAAAGCACCGCTCCATTGCATCCTGCAATCGCGGTATTCGTACATCCCTGTACATCAAGGACGCCCCAACACACGCTTGATTCCGCTGCCGGGCACGCCTTCCGGGGTCAGCTTGAGCGGCTTCCTGCCGCGCAAGCTTCAACCGGCCATCCATGGCCGGTTGCCCCCTCCAAGCGCACCCGTCAGCGGCGCGTGTGAAGGGGAAAAAAAACCAAGTGGCCGGGTGGCTATTGAATGGCTGGCTCAGTATCATTTCGTTACTTTTCGGTGTGTGCCCGCGCAGCGGGCTGGGGCGCTGAGTAGTTACAAAAATACTACGTAACTGCTCAGATTGCCGCTGAAACGCGTCAGATCAAGGCGGGAAATGTGAGTTTACACGGGTAAATGACCATTTCCCAACGCAGAGATGGCCTGTTTCAGTGGTGAGCTGAGTAGTTACAATACTACATGGCAGACAGCTTCCCCCTTTTCCAAAAAAGGGCGCTATCAGTAGCGGTAGGGTGGTGCGCGCGTAGCGTACCCACCGTGCTGCCGGCCCAATCTCAACCAACAACAGCTGAGACAAAACCAATGACCGACTGCATTTTCTGCAAGATAGCCGCAGGCGAAATCCCTGCTGAAAAATTGCTGGAAAACGATGATGTCGTCGTTTTCCGTGATCTCAATCCACAAGCGCCGACCCATTTGCTCGCAATCCCGCGCCGTCATATCGCCACCATCAATGACCTTCAGGAACAGGATGCCGCGCTGTTCGGCAAACTTTTTCTCGCAGCGAAGGAAGTGGCGGCGCTGGAAGGTATTGCTGATACCGGCTACCGCACGGTAATGAACTGCGGCGAAGGCGCGGGGCAAACGGTTTTTCATATTCACCTTCACATCCTGGGCGGACGCGCCATGGGATGGCCGCCGGGTTGATGCCAATGGATATGCAAAAGCTGAAACTCGTTGCAGGCTCCCTTTGTTTACTCGCCTCCTTGCTGGTGCTGGTCTATCAGCAGCCCATTGGCGAGGCGATCGGCAGTGGCGTCATGGTGCTGTGGATGGTGCTTGGCGCGCTCGGCGTCTGGCTGGTGGGTGTGGGTCGCGATTGAGTGCAGCTGTGGCCTGTTTTCTCTACCACATCTCCGGTCGTGTTCAGGGTGTTTGGTTTCGTCAGTCCACGGTCGAGGCCCGGATTTCTCACCGGGTCGCGTCGCGAGGCCGCTCAAGGTGGTGTGATGGCTGGCGTTCGCGACCGAGGGCCGCGCAGGCGTAGTTGATACTACGTTGAGCAGCCCGACCGAGTGAACGCCAGTCAGCGCGCCGCATTGATCGGTCGCAGTAGTGAACTGGTGAGAAATCCGGGCCAGTCGGCGCGGCGACATGGTCTTTTCGGTTATGCGCGTAATTTGCCGGATGGCAGGGTTGAAGTGCTGGCCTGCGGCGATCCGGACGGCCTGGCTGCATTGGAGGCGTGGTTGCAGCATGGTCCGCCGATGGCGCGGGTCGATGATGTGACCAAGGTGTCTGCTGACGATCCTGGCATGTCAGATTTTCGTATCCTGCGATGACAGCGCCTTTTCGACCAGCGAGAGAATGGCATCGGTTGCCCCTCGGCTGGCTGCAATCAGGCTGCGCCCTTTTTCTCCCCGTCGCCTTCTTTCATTATCGTTTTTCAGCAGTCGCTCGATGCCTGCGCTCAATGCTGCCGCGTTGTCGATGACCTCGGCGTTGCCCGCGTCGATGAGGCTTGCATAAATATCCAAAAAATTGTGGATGGTTGGCCCGGTCAAAACCGGCAGGCCGAGGCTGGCGGGTTCCAGCGGGTTGTGACCGCCGGTGTCGTTGAGACTGCCGCCGACGAAGGCGATGTCGGCGGCGGCGAACATTGTCATTAGCTCTCCCATGGTGTCACCGAGATAAACGGCGGTATCCTCGTCAGGGTAGATCCCTTCGCTGCGCCGGCTGATCGTCATGCCGTGGCCTGCGCAGAGCTGCGCGACTTCATCGAAGCGCTGCGGATGGCGCGGAACGAGGATCAGCAGTGCATCGGGCAAGCGCTCACGGAGTTGTTGGTGCGCTTCGAGCATGATCGCCTCTTCACCGTCATGGGTGCTGGCAGCGATCCACACGGGCCGGTCGCCGAATTGTTGCCGCAGTGTTTTTCCGGCTTTGAGGGCATCCTCGTCGAGGTTCAGATCGAACTTGATATTGCCGCTGTTGAAAACCTGTCGGAGTGGAGCGCCGAGCGCAATAAAGCGGGCACGGTCGTCCTCGCTTTGGGCTGCAATGGCATCCACGTTGCGCAACGTCGGCGTGACCAGTGGCAGAAACCGCCGGTAGCTGGCGAAGGAGCGCGGCGACAGCCGGGCATTGGCAACGATGATGGGAATGCCGCGCCGATGGCAGTGAAAAAAACAGTTGGGCCACAGTTCGGTTTCCATGACGATCAGTGCATCCGGCTGGTATCGGCGCAGAAACCGCTTGATCGTCCCCGGCAGGTCATAGGGGAAATAACAATGCTCCACGGCCTCGCCGAACTGACGCCGAACCTGATCCGAGCCGGTGGGCGTGGTGGAGGTCACGAGCAGACGGTGATCAGGAAAACGCTCAAGCAGTGCTTTGACCAGCGGCCCGGCGGCGATGGTCTCACCCACCGAAACTGCATGCAGCCAGATTCTTGGCACGGCGTCGGGCTTGGGGCCGAGCGCCAAGCGTTCACGCCAGCGCTGACGATAGGCGGGCAGCTTGCGTCCCCTCAGCCACAGCTTGAGAAATTGTAGTGGCGTCAGCAGGTAGAGCAGCGTGCTGTAGAGAAAACGACTCATATTGCCAACAGTCGCCGGTAGATGGCGAGGTTTCCGCTGACGGTTTGCTCGATGGAAAAAGCCTGTTCCACCAGTCGGCGGCCATTGTCTCCCATGCGGCGACGCTGCGCTGGATCTCCCAACAGCGTGCGTAGTGCTGTTGCCAGCTGCTCGCGGTTTCCGGGCTCGATCAGTATGCCGTTGTTGCCATCGTGGACGATCTCGGGGATGCCGCCAGCACGGCTGGCGATGATCGGCACCCGGCAGGCAGCCGCCTGGATCAGCGAAATGCCAAGGCCTTCCATGTCGGCGGGGTGGACCACCAGATCGAGGCAGGCTAGCCAGCGGGGCAGGTCGTCACGAAAACCGGCGAACTGGACGACCTGTTCCAGACCCGCCTGTGTCACAGCTTCTTTCAGTGCAGACTCTTCCGCGCCCTGGCCGAAGAAAATCACCTTGAGCATCGGATGTTGTTCGGCAATTTGCGGTAGCACGTCGAGCAGGTAGCGATGGCCCTTGCGCGGGATCAATTGAGCGATAACGCCGATCACGATGGCATTCTCATCCAGCACGAAAGTCTGGCGAAAAGCCTTGGCATCACAGCGGTGGTTGAAGGCAGCGATGTCGATGGCGCTGCGCACCGTCGTCAGCTTCGCGGCTGGCACGCCTTCGCTGAGCAGTACCCGGCGAATGCCATCCGAAATGGTGATGATGTGGTCGAACAGACCGTACTTGATGGCGGCCAGCCAGCGAGCTTCTGGGTTGTCGACGCGGCGGGAAAGCACGGCGGGAATACCCAGTCGTCGAGCCGCCAGACCGCCCCAGAAATCGGCGGCAAGGCGGCGGCTGTGAACATGGATGAGGTCGGGACGATGATGATGGATGGCGGCAATCAGTTCACGATAGAGCGCGAAGCCGCTGCCTTTACGGGTTTGCAGCGGAATCGCGTCGCTGCAATGCGCCGATGCGGTAGCGAGGATGGCACTGTCGGCGGGTGCGGCGAGCAGGTTGTCGATGCCATGGCGCTGCAATCCTTCGATAATCCACGCTACCTGGCGGGCGCCACCATAGAGATGGCGGCCGGTTTCGACATGCAGGATCTTCACGCAGCCAGCGCCTGCTGCGCTTCTTTCAGCACCTCGCCCGCCGTGATGTCGCGCAGGCAGGTGAATTGCCCGTTGCAGCTGGGGTTACGGCGGCAGGGGGAGCAGTCAAGCGCGTGCCAGATGATGCGGGTGCGCGGGCTGTCGGTTTTCAGGTAGGGACAGGTCGAGCCGAACAGGGCGACCGTGGGTTTTTCCCAGGCGCTACCTAAATGGGTGAGGCCGGTATCGACGCCGATCAGGAGTGCGCAGCGGCTGATCAGCGCATTGGCTTCCAGCAGGGAGGTCGTGCCGGTCAGGTCGATGATGTCGATGCCGTCGCTGATGTTTTTCGCCGCGTCGGTGTCGCCTGGCCCGCCCAGCATGACGACGGGCATCTTGAGCTGTTCGTGAATCATCGGGATCAGTGTCCGCCAGGCATCGTCGAACCAGTGTTTTTGTGGTCGGGTAGTGAAGGGGCAGATAACGGCAAAGCCATCGCTGAGGCCGTTTTCTTCGATCATCGTCTCGGCACGACGCAGGGAACGCAAATCGCTTTGCACCTGCATTGGAAAGGGGGTGGTATTCAGTCCCAGTTCTGTCGCGAGATAGCGGTATTCGGAACCGATCATGGCCGCGTCGCCGCCTTTTTCGATGACCCGCGTCATCAAATACTGACTGCCCTCGCGTGAACCCAGCCCGATACGCTCCGATGCGCGTGATATGCGCGCCCAGATGCCGCTTTTCAGCAGGCCCTGCATATCGATCGCGGTATCGAACTGGCGTGCTTTCAGGTTGGCGGAAAAAATGCGGTATTCATGCAGCAGGGTGCGCAGCTTGCGTGCTTTCCACAGCTGTTTCCATTTGGCTTTTGGCCAGACGATGACCTCGTCCAGGCCGGGGTGGTGTTCCAGCAACTGCGCCTGTGCGGGCTCGGTGAGCCAGGCGATATGGGCTTCCGGGTAGCGCCGTCGTAATGCATGAATGACAGGTGACGCAAAGACGATGTCACCAATGGCGCTGAGACGGATCAGGAGAATGCGCTGCATGGCTTGCCGGTCAAGTCGGGTCGAAGCGATAACCGAGCATGTCGATATCGCGGGAAAAATGCTGTGCCACCATTTCGGCTGTGTCATCGGTGTAGTAGCTGCGGAAATCCTTTTTCCGGTCTTTGGCTGCACGTTTGCGCGGCAGTTCCACATGGGGAATGCCGATATTGTCGCAGACTTCGTCGAAATCCTGCTGTAGCCGTTCAGTATGGCCGATGAAATCGGTCAGCAGCTTGCCATGCAGATCGATCAGATAATCGCTCTGTAGCTGCAATGATGTGTCGATGTGATACTGGTAAGGCCGCTCAGGATCGAATTTCCAGCGCATGAAGTCGTTGAAATCATCGATGCCGTTCATCACCTGTGGCCGTTCACGACGAATATGGTGAAACGAACTGACCTGCAGGTCCCAGGGATTGCGCACAAAGGCGAACTTGTAGAGCTGCTGAAAAAATTCCTCCGGCAGCATTTCCTTCGCGGCAATGATCTTGCTGTGACGCGGAAACTTGGTGCCGAGGCGATGCCCGCTGATCTGACTGAGCTTGTGACAGGGAAACATCAGTGCATACATCGGATCGCGCCAGCGCAACTTGTTCAGCGCCGCGCGCACGCTGGTCCCTCCGGTCTTGGCGATGTGCACGAAAAGGAAGTTGTAGCGGTGGGAGAGCAGCATGGCAACGTGTGAAAAACCAAAAGCGGAATTGTAGCAGGAAGGGGGGCGGGCTGGTGCTGGCCCACGGCGAATTCACGCTACCCCGATTCACCAGCCCAGCTTTCCACCCGTCAATACCCCCGGTTATCCGCAGGCACCTGTCGGGCGTGATCTCCTGTGCCAAGTGGCGTCATTTCGGCATGGACGCCGGAATCCAGTGCCAGGGAGGGCAACTACGACGGTGGTTCACATCCCTGTGGCTGGATCCCCGCGTCCTGCGAGGATGACGGGCTGAGGCGCCCCAGAAACTTCGACTGAGGCCTGCTGCTGGTGCGTAGGGTTTGAGACCAGATTGTAGTCATCGTCCAGACTGCTGGCATACCCTTTTGTTTTTACGTGGGTTTGATGGGAGTGTGACTTAGCCGTGGGTGCTGGCCCAGGGCGAGCGCATATAAACCCCCATAAAACCAGCAAGATATGAGACCATACAGAGAAACCACATTAGGAGTTTCCCGTGACCGCCTGCTTGATTGAACACTTTTCGCCGTTAGAAGACCCTCGTAT
>Ga0256839_1001422_pt1 | contig 29006 bp, 26 predicted proteins | sample 354166metaG_FD_185968 | JGI IMG/M metagenome (GOLD analysis project Ga0256839, IMG submission 185968) | Hydrothermal vent microbial communities from Mid Atlantic Ridge, Atlantic Ocean - 354-166 | ecosystem: Environmental > Aquatic > Marine > Hydrothermal vents | place: Atlantic Ocean: Mid... | reverse complement strand
CGCGTGCCACGGCGCGCTTGCGAATTTCTTCCCGAACAGAGTGTGAGAGTGCTCTTCCATCTTGTTTGTTCATGGTGCTGAATTATAGCACAGGATGTCGGGTGCATTTTTGCCGAGTTAGTAAGTCTGGGGGGGGCAGGGTACACGGTGTTGCTTAGTCTTCCAATCGAATCGGAAAGTATAAAAGAGAAACGATACAGAGGGACGCACCGTTAAGAATCCGGCTCCAGGGGGATCCTGGAGCCGGTTTGAGCTACTGGAAAGGAGCCTGTCAGTTAACCGACGAGACGAAGCACCCCAGAAGGAATCTGGTTTGCTTGGGCAACCATAGCGACACCAGCCTGCTGCAACACTTGTGTACGAGCGAGTTCGGCGGTGGTTGATGCATAGTCGGTATCCATGATGCGAGAACGTGCGGCCTGAAGACCTTCCTTGTAGCTGTTAATGTTGCTGATCACAGACTCGAAACGGTTTTGTACCGCACCCATTTTGGAGCGAGCGGTAATGACGTCTTCGATGTCTTTGTTCATGCCGCCGGTCGCGGCGAGCACTGCTTCTGCAGCCCCCACGGTACTGATATCGACGGTTCCTGTCGCACTGCCATAAGCTTGCAGGCCAGTCAGTGTGCCCAAGGTAATATCAATTTTTTCGCCGCTATTTGCACCTACCTGAATCGTGGCAGTCGCGTCAGCAGCGAATAACTTGGTGCCGTTGAACTCGGTATCATCGATAATCCGCGTGATTTCAGACGTCAGTTCATCAACTTCTGTTTGCAGATAGCCTCGCTCAGTTGTTCCAAGTGTTCCGTTGGCAGATTGAACCGCCAACTCGCGAATTCTTTGGAGATTGTTTGTTACCTGGCCGAGTGCAGCTTCTGCTGTTTGGGCTAGAGAAATACCGTCATTTGAATTACGTGCAGCAACATCGAGGCCACGAATCTTTGACGTCATTCCTTCGGCTACCGCCAACCCTGCTGCATCGTCCTTTGCGCTATTGACTCGCAAACCAGATGAAAGTCTCTGGATGGCCTGACCCATTGCATTCTGAGAGCGATCCAGGTTGCGCTGGGCATTGAGGGAGAACATGTTAGTGTTAATCGTCTGAGGCATTCTTGTTACCTTTCTTTTTGTTTATTATTGTTATTTAAGTCATTCGTGATGACTTACGAGAGTTATCGGCAAGGCGCGTACAGACTTTAGGTGGTGGGTGAGGAATGAGCTGAGTGGCAGACAGATGGGTGAAAAACGAGGATATACGGTAGTCGGAGAGTAACGTTGACTCCACATGTGCAGTGCATGTCTTGCCAGATTCTGACAAACCAGTTCGCCAATAAAAAAGCCGTGGAGTGAACTCCACGGCTAGTCGTACCGGCCAGGCTGGTCTTTCCTTTTATTAACCCAGCAGTCGCAACACACCTTGTGGCAGCTGATTCGCCTGGGCGACCATCGCTACACCGGCTTGTTGCAGAACCTGAGTCCGAGCTAGTTCAGCTGTTGTTGATGCATAGTCGGTATCCATAATGCGAGACCGAGCCGCCTGCAAGCCTTCCTTGTAGCTGTTGATATTGCTAATGACCGATTCGAAGCGGTTTTGGATTGCACCCATTTCGGAACGGGTGTTAATCACTTTTCCGATATCGGCATCCATGCCCGTTGTGGATCCGCTAGCAGTGTCGAGCACCGCTTCAGCCGCGGACTGTGTTGAGATGTCGACTGTCCCTGCGGCTGAGCCGTAAGCGTTAAGGCCCGTGAGGCTATTATTGGTTATGGTAATCTTCTCACCACTGTTCGCGCCGACCTGAATCTCTACGGCTGTCGCTGCGCCCGATGCTGAGAACAGTTTGTTGCCATTGAATTCAGTGTCGTCGATGATACGCGTGATCTCGGATGTGAGCTCATCGACTTCCGTCTGCAGATAGCTACGCTCCGTCTGTCCCAAGGTACCGTTTGCAGATTGTACTGCCAGTTCACGAATCCGTTGCAGGTTGTTGGTGATTTCTCCCAGTGCCGCTTCAGCTGTTTGAGCCAAGGAAATACCATCGTTAGAGTTCCGTGCCGCAACGTCGAGGCCACGGATCTTGGAGGTGATACCTTCGGCGACAGCAAGGCCGGCCGCATCGTCTTTGGCACTATTGATTCGCAGGCCGGAAGAGAGACGCTGAATTGCTTGTCCCATTGCACCCTGGGAACGATCCAGGTTTCGTTGTGCGTTGAGGGAAAACATGTTCGTGTTGATTGTCTGAGGCATTGTTTTTCTTCCTGTATTTGAGTTGTCAGTGAAATGACAGTTATCGTGAGCAACTGTCACATCCTTGTTTCAAATTGGGTATCGGCGGTGATGCTGGCGATCTTTAGGCGGGATTGTTGGGTTTACAATGAAGCGTGAACCAATAGCCGGAAAGCTGTGGTTGAACGCTATAGGCTGTTTTTCAGGATAGTAAAGGCGAGTCTGTTTGGCGGAATTTCTTCGATATGTGAGCGCCGTCAAACGTCTTACTATCCTTCATCTGTATCAGATTAGGCAGGTGTCAATGATAGTCGAATGATAGGCCGGACGTTCCGGTAGTCAAGGGAGTGACAGTAAAGTGAGTATGAAGCAAACCCCGGTTCATGAAATACATAATCAGGACCTATTGGAACTGATTCCCAGGCATGCAACGAAGATCACCGAAGTTGGGTGTAGCTCTGGCGCCTTAGCCCGTGAGTATAAAAAGATCAATCCGCAGTGTCATTATATAGGCGTCGAGATTGACCCCGATTATGCGGAGATGGCCGGTCGGTATTGCGATGAGACAGTTTGTGCTGATATTGAAGACCCCGGATTTTATTCTTTGGCTGATTTTGAGGGTACTGATTGCTGGGTGTTCGGGGATACGCTAGAACATTTGAGAAATCCCTGGAGCGTTCTTGCTGATATCAGGGAGCGTAGTTCAGATCAGTCATCAGTGGTTGCCTGTATTCCAAATGCCCAGCACTGGAGTATTCAGGCGCGACTTAATGTCGGTGATTTCCGCTATGAAGACTCTGGCTTGCTCGATCGTACCCATTTACGATGGTTTACACGAAGCACGATGGTCGAGCTGTTTCAGCAGTCCGGGTTTCGAGTGGAACAGGGTAAGCCCAGAATATTTAAATCGACACATCCGAACTTTGAAGGCATCGTCGCGGCAATTCGTCAGCTTGCCGTACAGATGGGTGGCGATCCAGAACTTGCGGTTCAGGATGCATTACCACTTCAATATGTCGTACGCGCGGTGCCTGCGTGATGTTGTAGGTGTCCGCAAGTTAGTGATTTGGTGGCACGATAGTATTTCGTTCGGATTTATCTCTGAATGCATTTGGCATCGGGGTAGCCGTTAGCTCCAGGGAGGGAGTGCATGGAAATCAAGGAAGGTTTAGATACAGTACAGGTTGCTCAGGGCGGCCTTGTCGTAGTTTCTGCAACGCGGATGGCCGAAAAGGAGTTCTGGGAGAGCAGTGCGCTGGGATTGTCATTGCTGCGCCTTCAGGGTCACGATGATCGGTTGTCATGGGTAATTGCTTTTTCTAACAAACGTGATCTCCCCTCCATATACAACCAGGCGATAGAAGAATCTTCCGGTGATAGTGTTCTGGTCTTCGTCCATGATGATGTCTGGATCGAGCAAGATGATTTTGTCGACTCTGTGCTGGCAGGTTTTCGCGAGTATGATGTCATTGGTGTTGCAGGGAATAAAAGGATATTGCCCCGTCAGCCTTCCTGGGCATTCATTGATGAGAATTTTACCTGGGATGATCGTTGCTTCCTCAGTGGTCGGGTCGGGCATGGGATTGATGCTGGTGGCGCTGAGACGGAATATGGCGATGTTCCAGCGCCCTGTGAGTTGCTAGATGGGGTTTTGCTGGCGGCAAGGAGTCAGCTGTTACGCGATTCCGGTGTCCGTTTCGACCCCCAGTTTGACTTCCATTTTTACGATCTCGATTTCTGCCGGACGGCGCGCGCGAAAGGATTGAAGCTCGGTACCTGGCCAATTCAGATAACGCATCAAAGCGGGGGCGCTTTTGGATCGGACGGCTGGCGCGAAAAATATAGTCTGTACCTGAAAAAGTATGTGGAACACGACAGTGGTTCGTCGAGGTCTGATGGGGACGGGCTTTTTTCTGTCGATGCGATGACATCGCCAGTGCGTTCATTCGACTGGGATTCGGCCATTGCTGGGGGGGCAGTAGAACATTCATCTATCGGCGAGTTTTCCTTCAGTACATCCTCATCAGAGGATCAGTTGGTCTCACGTGCGCTATCGGTTGCAACAGAGACGGGTATCGACGTCGATGTGGTTGTTAAAGGTCTGGTCGAGTCTGAGATCAACCCGGGAAATTCCGGTGGCGCAAAAGGTAAGCGGCTAATGGAGGCTGCACAGTCACTGCTCGAGGTAACCCAACGTCGCGCTTCTGGTTTATCCCGAAACTCTGACGTGAATGGGCGTGAGCTGCTTCTTGCTGCCATGCGATTATTGCAGCAGGCGGCCATAGACGGTCACGATCAGGCTGATATTGCCGCACTGCAGGTGCGGGTCGAGTCGCTCCAGATGAATGAGCACTATCGTGACTGGATGAAGAAACATGCACTGCGCGAAGTTGACGGTCACCTCTTTGCCGAGCGCATGATGTATCAGTGGAGCCACAAGCCGGTGTTTCACTTCGTGCTATTCCTTTTTCCTGGGGATGAGCCGTTGCTTGGTGACACGTTGGACAGCCTTTCCGAGCAACTCTACCAAGACTGGCGGTTGACCGTGGTAGCTGATACGCCTGCGCCCGATAGGTTGTGGGAGGAATTGGACGTTTTGAAATGGTTGCAGTGCGGCAGTGACCATGATCCGTATCAGCTGGTTAATGACGCGGTCGGTTCGGTCGAAAGTGACTGGGTCGCTTTTATCGAGCCCGGCACACGCTGGCGTCAGCAGGCGCTGTTGCGTGTGGCGGACTATGCCAATCTCAATGCCGATACCCGGTTTATCTATACCGATACGGATACAGTCGATAAAGTCGGTGAGCGTAGTGATCCGCAGTTTCTTCCCGATGTTAATGTGGATATGTTGCGCTCGAAGCCTTATTGCCGACAGGGCGCTTGGGTGCGGCGTGACATGCTGCTTGACAACGGCGGCTTTGAGCCGTTGCCTGGCTGTGAAATGCATGATCAGATATTCAAGGTTCTCGAGCAGGAAGGAGAAAAGGCGGTTACGCATATCGCGGATGTACTCGTACATAACCCGGCGGGGCGTCGGGCTCCTGATGATGCGGTACTAACCTTGACAGTGAAAAATCACCTTGAGCGTTCGGGCATTCCTGCTGTTGTTGGTGAGGGCTACCTTCCCGGGACATTGCGCATCAATTATGTCCATGCTGAGGAAGCATCGGTTTCGATTGTTATTCCCAATCGCGACAAGTTCGAATATATCGATGCCTGTGTCCGGTCGCTGTTTGAGCGTACGGCCTACGACAATTTTGAAGTCATCATCGCCGACCGGGGTAGTAGTGACCCTGATACCTTGGCGCTATATGATCGCTTTGATGCTTCTGATGATGGCCGTGTGTCAGTAGTACGGCTGGGCGCCGATGTTTCGGTGGCCGATGCCTGCAACCAGGCGGCGATGCTGGCTCGCGGCGAGTACCTTACCTTTTTGAAGAATCATGTCGAGGCGCGTCAGGCACAGTGGTTGACCCGCCTGATGCTGCATGCCCAGCGTCCAGAGGTGGGTGTGGTCGGCCCCCGTGTGGTGTTCGCCGAATCGACACTGTTGTTCGAGGCTGGCATCGTGCTTGGCATGGACGATGTGGCAGGGAAGCCGTTTGTCAATCGCCTGACTTTGCATGGTGAAGGCTATATGGGCCGAGCGCAGATCGACCAGAATTATTCTGCTGTCAGCGACACCTGCATGACGGTACGGAAGTCGCTGTTCACCGAATTGGGGGGCTTTGACGCCGACCATTTTGGTAAGGATTTCCTTGATGTCGATTTCTGTCTGCGAATGGGAGAGGCCGGTTACCGTATCGTGTGGACGCCGTTTTCGATGTTGATGGCCTACAAGGGTACGGCGACGATCAACGAGCGTAGCAAGAGCAGGGAATACCTTGAGAATGTGATTGCCTATGACGAAGCACGTGCCAGTGTACTCGATAAATGGCTACCGAAGCTGGCCCGTGACCCAGCCTACAATCCCAATCTGGCGCTATCGTCGGATCGTGCCTTTCTCGTCGATGACCAATTACCAATGAACTGGGATGTGAATTTCCACGAACGCACACGGGTGTTGGGTTTGCCGTTGGGTGGCGGTAGTGGGGAATATCGTGTCATTCAGCCCTTCGATGCGATCTCCCATGCGGCGATGCAGCAAACCGAATACTGCCGTCTGGAGAAAGGTAGCGGTGTTTCACTGAAACTGCCCGCCATCGCCAGAATGGATCCAGATGTACTGGTCGTCCAGGCAGCGATCGACGATCTGCATGTCGGGCTGTTACAGGATCTGGCCGATCATCGGCCCGAAACATTCCGCGTATTTACACTCGATGATCTGATTACCGAGATCCCTGAGAAGAGTTCGGTGTATAAACGCCATCGCGGATTGTTTCGTAATGCCCGTGCCCGCCTCCGCAAGGCCTTATCGCTTTGCGACCGAATGATCGTCACAACCCGTCCGCTGGCTGACGCCTATGCTGACATGATCGACGATATCCGGGTCATACCCAACCGTTTGCAACGTGATGTCTGGTTGCCGTTGGAATCGAAGCGTGGGGTGGCCAGTAAACCTCGGGTGGGCTGGGTTGGTGCGCAGCAGCACGGTGGCGATCTGGAAATCATTGTCGATGTGGTCAAACAGACTGCCGACAAACTCGATTGGGTATTCATGGGTATGTGCCCGGAAGAAATTCGGCCGCTGGTCAAGGAGGCGCATCTCGATTGGGTGGCATACGACGAGTATCCGCAAAAAATGGCATCACTGAATCTTGATATTGCCGTGGCGCCACTGGAGGTTCATAGCTTCAATGAAGCCAAGAGCAATCTGCGTCTGCTGGAGTATGGGATTCTCGGCTGGCCGGTGGTTTGTACCGATATCGCCCCGTACCAGGCATACGATGCCCCCGTTCGTCGCGTGCCAAATGATGTCGCGGCATGGGTCGAGGCGATTATGGGCTATGCCAATGATTTGGAGAGTGCTGCGGCCGATGGTGACCGTCTGAAAAAATGGGTCAAGCGCCACTTTATTCTTGAGGATCACCTTGATGAATGGGTGCGAGGGTTGACGCCGGTCAACAGCCGCGTTCCAGTGGTGCAAGGTCGCAAGGTGAGCAAGGCGGGGTAACGGATGCCGATCCGTTCGAACGAGGCGTGCCACAAATCCGACTGGATGCATTGTGGCACGCCATCACCATAGTGATATCAGTGTAACTATTCAGCGTTCGCACAAGTAGAACCGTAACTGCTCAGATTGCCGCTGGAATGCGTCAGATCAAGGCGGGAAATGTGAGTTTACACATGCAAATGACCATTTCCCAAAGCTCCCGCATCCTGTTCACGCCCCTCACCTACATCCATGTAGGCGACGCAGAGATGGCGCATTCCAGTGGTGAGCTGAGTAGTTATATATCAGTTAACGTGTAGTTTCCCGCCGGTACCCAGCCCCCCGGGTCCCGGTGCTTCCTGCGCCCGGTAGTTTTTCAGTGCGCGCACCATCTGGTTATATGCATCGGTGAAAGCGGCGACGAGCAGTTTCCCCTGTGGTGTTTTCGAGTAGCCGCCCAGTCCGCCGACGCCGCTGCCGAGTATGCCGGCCATAACGCCCAGGTCCGCTTTTTTCGCGCTGCCTTCGGAGACGGATACCTGAACACCCGATCGGTTGTCGACCAGGGTAAGAATGACATTGGCTTCACGGAATTTCAGCGAGCCAAGTACGGCAGCGCCGAGCTGCCCGCCAATCTTGCCTCCGAGTAGTCCCCCGATGCCGCCGGTGTCGTTACTGCTGAAGATAATGCTTGGTGACATGGCGTAATCGGCTGCAACCATTTGCCCTTTACCGAAGTTCGAGCCTGAGCGTAGCTCGCCGGAGCGCATCAACTCGCGTTCTTTCGTCATTTGGCGCATGCCTGAACGGCTTCTTTCGACCACGACGAAGCAGTTGCTCTGCTGGACGAGCAGACGCAGAACTGGGCGGGTCGAGCCAAGCTTGTAATCGGAGCTGAGACGTCGGTACCAGTCTGAGCGGGCGTCCTCATCGAGCGCGAGCGTACCGAGCGGGCGGTCGCAGCGCTCCAGGTTCTTGTTGGCATTTTGTGATGTGGCGCCTGCCGCTGCGCCGGTTGCGCTGGTTTTGGCAGCCCCCATCTGTGTTGGCAGGCCGCTACAGGCGGTCAGTGCAACGCTGATGGGGATCAGGGCAATGATCAGTTTTTTCATGTGAATCTCCTTGGCGTGGTGAATTGATATCAGGAGTCAGCTACCGTTCTACCAAATGAATGATGTGGGTGGTAGAAGTAGTTTATGCCGAAGGCTGACACAAGCCTGTGACGAATTCCCCAGAAAGTCCTGTCTGTCAGACAGGCGGTGTTGACCTGCACGTTGTTTCGCTGCGGGAAATGAATGTTGTGATGATCGTTGCTACGAGGGGTGTAGCAACGATTGATGGAAGTAGCGCTAGCGGAGGTAGTCGAACAATGAAGACTGGCTCATCTTGGCATAGGTCTGGCGGATGGCTTCGAGGGTGTTCATCTGGAAGTCGAGGTTGCTGATGGCTTCGGCGTAGTCGGTATCCTCGATTTCAGAGCGGGTCTTGTTGAGGATAAAGGCGACGGATTCGGTTTCATCTTCGGTGGTGTCGATGTAACCCATTCTTGCACCGAGGTCGCTGTGCCGGGCTTGAATATTCTCCAGCGTATTGTCGATGTTGTTGATGACGCTGTCGAAGGTTTGGTGTGCCTTGGCGATATTGGCGGGATTCGAGCGGTCCAGTTTCAGTGCGTTGGCGAAGTCGCCGGCGATGCTGAAGATGTCGATGTTCTTGCTTGGTGCAACGACGAAGGCATCACCGTTCTCAGGGGCGCCTTTGATGGTCACGCTCAATCCATTGAAGCTGATGGGTTCTCCTGGCTGGTAAGCCAGATCGGTTTGAGTCTCTGAGCCGTCGCTGAGATCGACGATATCGAACGTGTTTGCATCGGTAAATTGAATCTCAAATGATTTACGCGTGAAGCTGGCTGGGTCTGTGAGAACCCCACCATCAATAACGCCGGTACCGCTATTGCCTGATTTCAAGTCGGTATAGAATTTTCCATTGCCGTTACGAATACGCTGAAAAATCACATCACCGGTGTCATTGGCGCGCACTTTTCGTGAATCAGAAAGCTGCACCCAGGATTCCGACTGATCGCCCGCATAGCTGACTTTGTTGTCGTTGAGGATGAAGGGCTGTGTGTTGCCCATCGACCCCGAGAACATATACTCCCCGTTGGGGAGGCGGGTGTTGGCATAGTCCAGCAGTTGGTTCTGGATCTGCTTGACCTCTGCGGCAATAATGCGGCGGTCATCGTCGCTCAGGACATCAGTGTTTGCCTGAATCGACAGCTCTTTCAGCCGCTGCATGGTGTCGGTCATGTTGTTGAAGACATCTTCCTGTTGCGACAGGCGTTGACGAACCGCATCGGCATTGTTCTTGTACTGCGCCATGCGCTGTATGGCGGCGTCGAGTTTTTCGGTTGTCGCAACCGCCGATGGATCATCGGATGGGTTCAGCAGTTTTTTTCCGGTGCTGATCTGCGCCTGGTATTTGGCAATGTTCTTTTGCGTCTGCTGCATCTGCTGGAGCGCAAACCGCTGAAAATAGGATCGTGTGACTCTCATTGGCTGTTATCTCCGCGTTGCATCGAGCACGGCATCGAACATGGTTTTCGAAATCGCGATGACTTGTGCGGCGGCCTCGTAGGCTTGCTGGTAGCGTGCGAGGTTTGCGGCTTCCTCGTCGAGATCAACCCCGGAAACAGAGTCGCGCACCGCCTGGGCGTTTTGCAGTAGCGTTTCTTGTGCATCGCGATAGATCGCCGTTTGCCGCGTCAGGCCGCCGACATCGTTGACGACCATGGCATAACCTTCCTGTAGTGTTGCATTGCCTTCAACCACCTTTTTCATCTGCAACTCGCTAAGGAGGCGGCTGTTGCTGTTGTCGGAGGGGCCGTTACTGTTGGCTTTGATGGTAAAGCTGTCCCCCGCAGCGGGTGAGCCGCTGATGCGTACGCTGAGGCCATTGACCTCGATTGGATCGTTGCTGGTATAGCTGCCCGTCGTGGTTCCGGTGCCGTCGTCGATGGTGAAGTCGGTTGGCGAGGTAAAGTTGATGGTGACGGTGTTTTTCAGTTGCGGATTGCCCACATCAAGGATAACGGGTGTGGAAATACTACCGTCACCAATATTGCTGACATCCGACTCGGCACGCATCGGGCTCGCCGCTGCGATCTGGCTGCCGTTGGTGATGGCCAGGGCGATGTTTTTTGCGCCGTTGATGGTAGGTTGAACCAGAAAGCTGTCTCCAGCGTTGGGGGCCCCCGTAATCTCGATGCGCAGGCCATCGATTTCCGCTGGAAGTGACCCTGTGACTTGAGTATTGTCGTTCAGTCGCGTGACGGTAAAGTCGGTTCCGTCATAGCTGACGCGGTAGTCTGAGGTGGTCAGCTGGCTGGGGTCGGTCAGAGTGGCGGTTACCTTGCCGCTACCACTATTGTCATAGGCAGGGGAAACGTTGGGTGTATCGACTTTGAAAAAGTTGCCGCCGAAGTCTTCGTAAAGGTTGATCCCTTTTTGATGTTGCGCATTGAATGTTGCGCCCAGAACTGTAGCCTGACGCCCGAGCTGATTCATCGTCTTGTCGAGCATTTCCCGGCGGAAGTCCAGGACACCGCCGAGCGTACCGCCCGACAGACTCTCATTGATGTCAATTCCATTTTGGGTGACCACCGACTTGGTCGGGTCGGCTGGATCGCGCCCGACGGCGAGCGGATTGGTGCGGTCGCTGTTCACCAGGCTGAGGCCATTGCCGGCATAAACGCTGACCATGCCGTTGGCTTCCTTGTTCACGGCAATGCCAACATGTCCGGCCAGCTCTTCGAGCAGCCTTTCCTGTTGGTCGAGCAGATCATTAGGTGTCTCCATTGACCCTTGCGCGCCAGAATTGAGAATTGCCACGTTCAACTGGGCGAGATTTTCTGCCAGTGAATTGATTTCATCGACTTCCTGGCCAATTTTTCCGTTCACCTCGTCGTAGAGTGACGCGACCTGTTTGTATTGCGTTTGAAAGCGACTGACCAGGTTTTCTCCTTCCGTCAGCACCAGTTGGCGTGCAGACGATGAAGCCGGGTCCGTGTTCAGTTGTTCGATGGCGTTGAAGAATGACTGCATCGCCGGTGTAATGCTGGTGCTATCTTCGGCCAGCATGCTGTCGATGCGTGATGCCATTTTGTGGAATGCATCGAGGCGTTCCTGTTCGCTCGACAGGGTTCGTATCTGTTCTGTCGTGAAGTCGTCTGTAATCCGGCGAATGGATTCTACATGCGCGCCGTTGCCGGTAAAAATGCCGTCCTTTCCCTGGGGTGTGTTCGACTGTATTTCGACGCGCTGGCGTGAATAGCCCTCGGTCTGTGAATTGGCGATATTGTGTGAGGCGGTACCCATGGCGGTGCGAAAAGCATTGAGCCCGCTCATGGCGATTTTCATTGAGTCCATTCTTCAGTTCCCCGGTGCTGTTCCTTCGACCGTTGTGTGGCGCCAGATTCGTTCCGGCACACTTTATGAGTTGTTGTCCCTCCCTCCATAAGAGAGGGTGTCGCAAAAGCCCATCCGGGGCTTTGCGACACACGGAAAGGAAAAAGTGCGATTTTTCCTTTCCTTACAGATTCAACAACTTAGTCGTTGTTGAATCTGGCGGCACTTCCCTGTGCCGCGCGAGGGTGTCGTTTTGCGACACCCTCTAAGAGGAGGGATTGATAAAATAATCGGTTTCACTCAATTTTCGCAGCTCCTCAGGGGTGGGAGGTCGCTGAGGATCATAGCGCTGCCCCCGTCTGACAACCTCCCCTTTGCCAAAGGGGGATTGAGGGGGATTTTTACGGGCTTGTTGCGAACCCATGGCCATTCAAATCCCCCCTGGCCCCCCGTTGCGAAAGGGGGGAAGCTGCTGAATCTCTTTTTCTTTACTCCGATACTTTATCCCTAACACCTCGTTTATCGGCGGATTAACCGATTACTTTAGTCATCGATTCTACTTTTCTCATGACGGCCTTCGCTTTTTCGGCGTAGTCCGGATCGGTTGCGTAACCGGCTTTCTGAATATGCTCAAGGAATGCATCAGGATTACTCGCCGCATCCAGTGCCTGCTGATAGCGCGGGTTCTCACGGATAAATGCAGCGAAGTCTCGCACGGAGGCTTCCGCTGATGTGTAGGCTCGAAACGGCTCGCGTTTTCTCTGCACGACACCATCTTCATACTCCAGCGTCATGGCGGATGTGGCGGGCTGTTGCCAGCGCTTGTCCGCCTTGATGCCAAACAGATTGAAGCTACTGCTACCGTTGCTGTTGGCCATGACATGTTTGCCCCAACCGGTTTCGAGTGCAGCGATGGCGAGTACCGCTTCGGGGCTGGTGCCGAGAGATTGGGCTGCGTCTCTGGCGGCGGGGTAGAGTGTCCGAACGAATTCTTCGGGGCTTTTCCAGTCGGGGAGGGCCTGTTTCCCGGCGGTCGGGCTTTGTGGCGCCGAGCCCCAGAGGTTGGTTGCGAAGGAAAATCGAGTGTCGCCCTTCGCGGTGTCCACGGTATTGTGCTTTTCAGGTTCAACGCCGAGCTGGCGCATGACCATATCCGCAATGCCGATGGAGCCCTTTTTGGATAAACTGATCGCCAGTTGCTGGTCGTACATGTCGCGAGCCATTTCAGTCTGGTTGCTGTCGAGAATGCCCTTGCCCCCGGCTTCACGCATGCTCTTGATCATCATTTGCAGAAATAAAGCCTCGAACTGATGTGCCGTTTCTCGTTTTGCGGCATCGCTTTGTTTGCCGGCTTCTGCCTTGAGTTGTGAAATACCATTGAAGTCGGTATAGACGGAAGCCAGTTCTGCGGTTTTTTCATTGATCATTACAACACCACCAGTTCTGCACGCAGTGCGCCTGCCTTTTTCAGTGCATCGAGAATGGCTACCAGATCACCCGGCGCCGCGCCTACCTGATTGATGGCGCGGACGATCTGATCCAGCGTGACGCCTTCCTTGAACAGAAACATCCGGTTTTTCTCCTCCTCAACCTTGATCTCGCTCTGTTTCACTTCCTTGGTTTCACCCTTGCTGAAAGGGTAGGGCTGGCTGACCGTTGGGGTCTCGGATATGGTCACCGTGAGGCTACCGTGGGTAACGGCAGCCGGCTTGACGGTGACATGACTGCCGATGACGATTGTTCCCGTTCGGGAATTGACGATAACGCGTGCCGGTGCATCCCCGGGATCGATTTCCATGTTTTCGATATAGGACATGAAGGACACGCGTTGCGTGGAGTCCATCGGTGCACGAATCTCGATCGAGGCTGCATCCAGTGCCTTGGCATGACCGGCACCTAACCATTTGTTGACGGACTGTTCCAGCCGTTTCGCAGTGGTGAAATCAGGTGTGTGTAGATTCAGTACCAGTTTGTTCGACATGTTGAAAGCGTTGGGGACGACGCGCTCGACCGTCGCGCCGCCCGGAATGCGACCGACGCTGGGAATATTGATGGCAATGCGTGAACCGTCACCGCCTTCGACGCCAAGGCCGCCGACGACGAGTTCGCCTTGTGCAACGGCATAAACCTGGCCATCAGCGCCTTTGAGCGGGGTCATCAGCAGGCTGCCGCCGCGCAGACTTTTGGCGTTCCCAAGCGATGATACGGTGATGTCGATACGCTGGCCGGGTTTGACGAAAGGCGGCAATGTGGCTTGCACGGTGACCGCAGCAATATTTTTCACATTGGGCGTGATATTCGGCGGAATCGTGACGCCGAACTGCGCCATCATGCTTTTCAGGCTTTGCAGCGTGAAAGGTGTTTGCCCCACCTTGTCGCCAGTGCCATCCAGCCCGACGACCAGACCATAGCCCAGTAGCTGGTTGTCCCTGACGCCGGCTATCGATGCCAGATCCTTGATACGCTCGGCAAATACCGGTGGTGCCGCGCTCAGCATCGTTACAATGCTAACCACAAGTGCCGCAAGAAAATGTCCGGGTCGGTTCATGTATTTACCTTTATTGCTGCGTGCAGGAATATCTGCGTTTGGTTATTGGCTTAGCTGTCTTACGTCATCCTCGCAGGAAACGGCGATTCAATTACAGGGACGTATGCTACCGTTGGTGGCAGCCTTCCATGGCGCTGGATTCCGGCCTCCCTGCCGGAATGACGCTGCGGTTCCAGGTAGACAATCTGGTTGACCGTTAGCTACAGCGGCCACCAGCCGCTATTGAAAAACCGTGTCAGCCAGCCGGCATCGTTGCTGTCAGCGACGATGCCTTTGCCTTTATAAGTAATTTCGGCATTGGCGATCTGGGTGGAGTAGACGGTGTTGGTCGACGAAATATCGCTGGGACGCACAATCCCGCGAATTCGAACAACCTCGCTGCCCTGGTTCAAATACAGCAATTTTTCACCCCGTACGACGAGATTTCCGTTGGGTAGAACTTGAGCCACCGTGACGGTGATATTGCCTTTCAGGCTGTTGCTCTGGCTACTGCTGCCCTCGCCGGCGAAATCGACCTTCCCCTTGATATTCGTGTCCAGAATCGGCACACCATTGCGTGTGATCCCACGGCCAAAAATTTTGGGCGATGACATGTCGACATTGCTGGCTTTTTTTGTCGCTGTGCCAGCCTGTTTGCTTGCGTCTGTCTGTTCGCGAAGCACGACGGTGAGTACGTCGCCGACACGACGTGCACGGTAGTCTTCGAACAATGAGCGGCTGGTGGCGGGGCTGTAAATAGAGCCCGTCATCAGCTGCTGCATGGGGTTGCTGGCCGAGGGGAAGCTCGGTGCGGGTGGATTGGGCGAGGGCGCGACGACTGGCGCATAGGCTGGGTCGCGCAGGCTTTGCTGTCGGGTGGCACAGCCACCCAGCAGCAAGCTTGCTGTTACCAGGCCCACGATGGGCAGCAGAAGACCTGTACGGTTATTTTGTCGTGTTGTCATAGTTGCTCAGTGCAATCAGAGGTTGTTGTTGGCGTAGGCCAGCATGTCGTCGATCGAGGAAATCGATTTCGAGTTCAGCTCGTAGGCGCGCTGCGTCTCGATCATCGAGACCAATTCTTCCACGACATTGACATTCGAGGTTTCGAGTGAGCCTTGCATCAGCGAGCCGAGCCCGTTCTGCCCTGCGGTGCCAGCTTGCGGATTGCCGCTGGATGCTGTTTCGGTGTAAATATTGCCACCCTGAGCCTGCAATCCGGTGGGGTTGATGAAATCAACGAGCTGGATGGTACCGATTTGGGAAGGTGAGGTGTTGCCCGGCGTCAGTACCGAAATGGTGCCGTCCGCGCCGATGGTGATGCTTTGTGCGTTGGGTGGTACGGTAAAACCGGGTTGCAGCGGGTAACCTGAAGAGGTGACGATCTGGCCCTGTGCATTGAGTTGAAATGAGCCGTCACGGGTATAGCCGCTACTGCCGTCGGGCATCAGGATTTCAAAAAAACCGCGGCCCTGGATGGCGACATCTAGCGAGTTATCGGTTTTCGTCAGGCCGCCCTGGGTAAATAGCTTTTCAGTTGCCACCACACGAACGCCAGTACCGACATTCAGTCCGGAAGGCAGTTGTGTGTCTTGCGAAGAGCTCGCGCCGACCTGACGCACGTTCTGATAGATCAGGTCTTCAAAAACGGCGCGGTCGCGCTTGAAGCCCGTGGTATTCGCATTCGCGAGGTTGTTGGCAATGACGCCCATGCGGGTTTGCTGGGCATCAAGTCCGGTCTTGGAGCTCCATAGTGCTCTGTTCATGATCAAATTCCTTTTTGAAGTTTTATCGTCCGCATCCTTGCGGAGACACTTAATATTCCGATCAACCTTTCAACTCCCTCTCCCCTAGGGCAGAGGGGGCTATGCCACGCGAGCAATGGAAGCGGCAGTCTTGTCGGCTTCCTCGGCATCCTTGAGTACCTTGACGTGCATCTCGTATTGTCTGGCCAGCTCAATCATGTTCACCAGTGCCTCGGTCGCATTCACATTGGAACTTTCGAGGCTACCAGTCGATATTGTGACCGACGCGTCAGCGAGGGCTGGTTCATCGTCGGCTGTACGAAAAAGCCCGGTCTGAGTTTTCTTTAGCCCGTCGAGCGCTGGGTTCACCAGCTTTATCCGGTCGATGACCGCCATGCTCATTGCATCCGCACCCTGGGGGATGATCGAGATAGTGCCATCCTTGCCAATCGTGATTTTCTGGTAGGGCGGAATGGCAATTGGGCCGCTGTTTCCCATGACAGGGTTGTTGGCTCCTGTAGTCAGTAATCCTTCCGGGGAAATTCTCAGATCGCCACGGCGGGTTAGCGACTCGTTGCCATCGGCATCCTGCACGGCAATAAAGCCATCACCGTTGATCGAGACATCAAGGTCGCGGCCTGTGTTGATGCTGGGGCCCTGACTGAAATCGACGCCAACCCGGTTGTCCTCCGTATAAGCACGTGTTGGGTGGCCGGGACCATACATCGGTAGCGCCTTGAAGGCATCAAGATCGGCGCGGAAACCCGTGGTATTGATGTTGGCAAGATTGTTACTGTTGGTCGCCTGTTTCAGCATGATCTGCCGGGCGCCGTTCATTGCAGTATAGATAACGCGATCCATCGCATGGCCTCTTTGATAATTCAGGTTTCGGTGTTCAGCTCCCTCTCCCCTTGAGGGGAGAGGATTGGGGAGAGGGGTGTCAATGATTCCAGCTATGGTGGGCACGCGTGCCGCGCGCACCACCCTACAGGTTACCCCAAGCTACCGTATGGCAGCAGGTTCCGGCCCATTATTCCGTTACCGGGCCAGAACCACTACGCCATTAACGTCGCATATTGATAACGGTCTGGGTCAGTTCATCATTGACGCTGATGATCTGCGCATTGGCCTGAAAAGCACGCTGGGCACCGATCATATCCACCAGTTCTTCGGTAACGTCGACGTTGGAGGATTCCAGCGCGCTCGACTGGATGAAACCCAGGGAGGCGCTACCCGGGGCGCCAACGGCTGGCGCGCCAGAGGAAAAAGACTCTGCCCATGAGCTGTCGCCAACCGGGCGGAGGCCTTCGGTGTTGGCGAAGTTCGCCAGTGCAACCTGCCCCATGGCTTTTGACTGGCCATTGGTATAGCGACCGAAAATGGTGCCATTTTTGTCGATATCCAGGCTCACCATGCGACCGGAAGAGTAGCCGTCGGCCTTGACCTTGTTGACGCCGGAAGCGGCATCGTATTGTGTCATGTTGGTGATGTCGAGTTTGAGGGTGATGTCATCGACTGCACTGCCAAGTGCATTGGAGCTGATGGTGAAGTCGATCTGGCCACTGACAGCAGGATCAGCGGTGTTGTCAACGTATGTTGTGGTCCCGTCACTGTTTGTAATGGTTTCAATCGTGCCATCGTTTTGAAACTTGATTTTATAACCATTGGGGTCGCCGACCATTTCACCGGTGTCTGCTGCCTGGGTAAATAAGTTCCACATGTTGTCGTCTTCTTTCTGGAAAAAATAGTTGACCACATGCGTAGAACCCTGAGAATCATAGATTGATGATCCTGTCGTGAAGTTATACGACTTTGGGTTGTCGGGTGAGAAAGCGGTGTTGATGGCTTCAGATGTCTGATCCAGGTTCAGCCCGATTTCAACATTCTCTGATGCCTTGGGTTGCAGGTCGGCGGTATCGATTTTGATTTCCCCCAGTGTCGGCAGGACATTACCTTCGGTATCGACTTGGTAGCCTGTCAGACGTTGCTCTGTGGCATTTGCCAGATAGCCGTCGCGATCCATGCCGAACATGCCGGCGCGCGAATAGACGACGCCGCCGTTGGCGTCTTTCATGCGAAAGAAGCCGCCACCTGAGATGGCCAGATCCAGTGCATTGTCGGTATAGGTGATATCGCCCTGGGTCATTTGTTGGCGAATGGTCGTGACCTGGACGCCTTTGCCGGTTTCAGTGCCGCTGCCGCCAAAGTCGGAAGCGGCATAGACATCAGCAAACTCAGCGCGTGAGCGTTTGAAGCCGCTGGTATTGGAGTTGGCGATATTGTTGGAAATGACCTCCAGGTTCTTGCTGGCTGCGTCAAGTCCGGTCAGTGCTGTATTGAATGACATGAGTTCCTCTCTTTTATTGAGTCTGATCCATCAGATATATAGTTAGGGAATCTTTTTCTCGTTTCCCGGGGGGTTACTGGATTTGCTGAATGGCAGCGAAATCCAAAGATTGTCCATTTTGTATGTTCAGTTTGGGTTTTCCGTTATCGAAGCTGACACTGTCGATTTTCGAGAATACCAGTGTTTCTGCTGCTTCGGCTGTGTCACCGTCAGTGTCGAATTGTGCTGTGACGAGGTAGTTGCCTTGTGCTGCGACGGAACCATCATTGCGTTTTCCGTCCCAGGTGAATTCGACCAAACCGGCGGGCTGGTTGCCCATGTCGATTTGGCGAATGATATTCCCGCCGGGATCGGTGATGGCAACACGCAGATTGCCCGTACCAGCGGGCAGATTGACGGCGCCTCGTGCAGAGTTGCCCTCTTTTTCAAGGGTAATGCGGTCGCTGGCCACCAGTGCTTCCTTGCCGATCATATTGACTGCGTTGAGCCCCATGCCGGCTTGCAGGGACTGGGCCAGACTGCTGACGGTTTCCTGCAGCTTGCCGAGGCTGGAAACGGAGCTGAATTGTGCCATCTGGCCGAGAAACTCACCATTGTCGGTGGGCTTCATCGGATCCTGGTTTTTCAGTTGTTCCGTCATGAGGGTCAGAAAGTCCTCTTGCAGTAGTTCATTGCCGCTGGCTTTACCTTTCTGGTTGTTTTCCAGACCATAGCGTTGTAGCAGATCGGTATTGATTTGCGTCATTATCCATTCCCCAGTTTAAGTGTCTTCAGCAGCATCTCCTTTGAGGTGTTGATGATTTCGACGTTGTTCTGGTAGCTGCGTGATGCCGAGATCATATTGGTCATTTCCTCGATAATGTTAACGTTCGAGTCGAACACGTAGCCGTCTTCGTTGGCCAGGGGATTGCCCGGTTCATAACGTTTGTTGTGACTGGCCTGGCTTTCGACTACAGCAGCCATGCGAACACCACCAGGTGCGGCGTTTTCTCCAATGCTGTCGAGAATGGTAGAAAAGACCGGTTGCCGCGCCTTGTAGGCCGATTTTTCGTCACCTGCCACGCTGTCGGCATTGGCGATATTGCTTGCCGTCAAATTCATTCTGAGCGACTGTGCGCCCATGGCGGTGCCGGATATATCGAATACATTGAACAATGACATGAGGCTATTCTCCTGTTAGTGCTTTTTTCATCGACCGTACCTTGCCATTCAGAAACATCAGGCCGGCCTGGTAGCGGATGGCGTTGTCGGCAAATTGAGATTGCTCGACGTCCGATTCGACGGTGTTGCCATCGAGTGATGCCTGTTGGGGCGTGCGGTATTTCAAAGCTGCGGTGGTGGTGATGTTTGAGGGCAGTGCTAGATGTTGGGTGTGTGAGCGGTTGATCTTGATGCTGGGCGCCTGGATCTGGCCACCCATCACTTCCTTGAAGTCAATATCGCGGGATTTATAGTTAGGTGTATCAACATTCGCGATGTTGGCGGCGAGAATGCTTGAGCGCTGTGAGCGCAGGACGAGAGCCTGCGAGTGTACTCCGAACAGTTTATCTATTGTTGGCATCAATTCCTCCGCGTCCTTGCGGTTTCTATTGTGTTTCGGCGGGGAGTCCTTGCCCCGGCATGCTCGCTGATGAGGCGTGTGTTCCTGGTTCATCAGCCTGCGGGAATCAATAGAGCAATGGTCATGCCAGCAGCGAGCCCTATTGAAAAAACTTGAGTCGATCTTGTCTCGGCGGACAAATTTGATGATGAGCGGTGCGTCGGTGTACCCCGCCCGGTTTGATGTCACATATTCGTGTAGTGCTGCAATGGGGAGGCGGTCGCAATATTTTTGTGCCCGTCGAAAATGGCCTGTCAATTGTTGCCGCCGAAGACACAAAGGTAGTGGCACCCTATTTGCAAGGAACGTATGCATGGCGGCGAGCAGTCAAGTAATTGACGCTGTTTTGTCGCTATCGCAATTACCAAGGAATGAGAACATGAATAAGGGATTGAAAAAACGCGTACTCCTTGCCGTTCTGGCCTTGTCTGTACAAGTTGCCGTGGCCGAGGAAGTGGGTGATTTGCAGTCTCATCAGGAGATTCGGCAGGTTGTCGAGGACTTTGTATATGAGACGTTGTCGGACGAGGATGTGGAGGTTCGGGTTCGCTCTGTGGATAATCGCCTTCGCCTTCAGCGTTGTGAGGCGCCGCTCGAAGCCTTCTGGTCACCGGGGTCACGGCAGCGTGGTTCGACATCGGTCGGTGTGGCCTGCGAAGGCGATAAGCCCTGGAAGATCTATGTTCGTGTCACGATCAAACTGATGCGGGAGGTGGCCGTTGCAGCACGACCGTTGGTGCGCGGTGATATTTTGCAGCGGGATGATGTGCGAATGGTGCGCAAGGATGTCAGCCGTATCAATGGCAGCTATCTTGAAGATCCCACGCCGCTGATTGGTTATGAGCTGCGGCAGTCGGTGTCGGCGAACAGTCTGCTCTATTCGCGTATGTTACAGGCACCGAAGCTGGTACGTCGCGGAGACAAGATTACTGTTCTTGCCGTCGTCGGTGGTCTTGAGGTGCGTGTCGTAGGTGAAGCATTGTCAGATGGTGGCAAGGGCCAGATGATTCGCGTCAGAAATCTGTCTTCCAAACGGATCGTTCACGGTGAAGTGGTATCGAAGGGGATGGTTCGCATCGTTATGTAAACAGGTGGGGGTTGCTGATATAGCGATTGTGATGTGTGTCACATTCGCGCGTTTCTGGGGCGGAAAAATGCTGCAGGGGCTAAAGAATTGGATCGAGCCTCCGATAAGCAGGGAAAGTTCACAAGATTGGAATTCATCATGAACAAGATCAGTAGTGTGTCGTCGATCAGTAGCGCGGCGGCTAGAGAAGGGCAGGGAAGCCTGAGAAAAACCGGTGATGCTGGTGAGCATCGCAGCGTCGATGGTGGTCCATCCAGCCAGGTAGCGTTGACTGGCATGGCGTTGGCGATGGCACAGGCGCAGCAGCTGGCCGAGCAGACACCGGATATTGATGAGCAGCGGGTCAATGAGATTCGTGATGCCATTGCCGGCGGCAGTTATCACATCGACGCCGACAGGATTGCATCCGTGTTGCTGAAGATGGAAAACGACCTCGCGGTTGAATGACGATGGATGAACTCTATCGCAGCAAGACCATCAAGTTGATGGATGAGGGTATTGCGGCTGCCGCAGCCATGGAAGCCCACCTGGAGCAGGAGCAACAGGCGCTGGTATCCCAGGATCTGGATACGTTGCGGGCGATGGTGACCGAAAAGCGGGAGACCATCGATCGGCTGGCCGGTTTTGAGTCGACCATGATGGCGCTGCTCAAGGCTGCTGATGGTGGTGTCGCATCGGACAACTGGGTCGAGTTGATTCGAACGCTCTACCCTGATGATCAGCGGGTCGAGGATACGGTCAACCAGTTACGTGCCCGCATTTCGCGCTGTCATGTACTGACGGTCGAAAACGAGGGCCTGGTCAATGTCGGTCTCGCACGTGTGTCGATGGCGATGCAGATGCTGACGGGTGATACCTCGTCCGACCTCTACAACCCCACTGGCAAGGACTCGCCAGCTTCACGTTCGGCAAGGTCCATTACCCGCGTCTGACCTCAGCCCTGTTCATCAGCCTACGTTAGCCCGCATTCCTCACAGCGCCACGTAGCGATAAATCAGCATTGAATCTGTGAGGGAAGGGTAAGGTTCACTACCTCCTCTCCCTGTCTAACACTGTTTTCGCAGGGTTTCCCGGGTGCGAGATTTTCATCTGTGACGGGTATATACTGCGCGCTTCCTCCTTTTGTTTTCTGGAAGCCCTATGCTCAAGTGTGGAATTGTCGGTGGCACCGGATATACCGGTGTCGAGTTGCTTCGATTGCTGGCACGCCACCCGCACGCAGAAGTGTCTTTGGTAACTTCACGCGCTGAGGCTGGGCGGCCGGTGACCGATCTTTTCCCCAATCTTCGGGGGCATCTTTCTCTGCATTTTGAAAAGCCTGACCTAGACCGGTTGCAGGATTGCGATGTGGTATTTTTTGCCACACCCAATGGCACAGCAATGAAAGAGGTGCCGGCATTGCTTGAAGCTGGTATTAAGGTGGTGGATCTTGCTGCTGATTTTCGCCTCAAGGATCCGGCCGTTTGGGAACAATGGTATGGCATGCCACATGCCTGCCCAGAGCTACTACAGGAAGCGGTGTATGGGTTGCCGGAACTGAATCGCGAGGCCATCTCCCGGGCGCGGTTGGTTGCCAACCCGGGCTGTTATCCCACCGCGACGACATTGGGTTTGCTGCCATTGCTGAAGCATCAGCTAATTGACGTGGAGCATATCGTCGCCGATGCGAAGTCGGGCGTAAGCGGTGCGGGGCGTAAGGCTCAGGTGGGTAGTCTGCTTGCTGAAGCCGCTGAAAGTTTCAAGGCCTATGCAGTGCCTGGCCACAGGCATTGGCCCGAGATCAGACAGACGCTGTCGCAGTTTATCGATGCCCCGGTTGGGCTGGACTTCGTTCCGCACTTGTTGCCAATGATTCGCGGTATCCACGTCACACTCTATAGCTATCTGACTTCCGACTGTGACACGCTTCAGGCAATCTATGAGGAATTCTATCGCGATGAACCGTTCGTCGATGTATTGCCGGAAGGCTCACATCCCGAAACGCGCAGCTGCAAGGGCGCCAATGATTGCCGGATCGCGGTGCATCGTCCCCGAAACGGGAACACTGTGATCGTGCTGTCGGTGATCGACAATCTGGTGAAAGGCGCAGCGGGGCAGGCGGTTCAGAACATGAATCTGATGGCTGGCTTCGAAGAGCGCGCCGGTCTGGATATCGTGGCACTGACACCTTAAGCCAGAGTATGGGATACGTTCGCAAACCCAGACCGGTGATCAGAATCTACCGCGAAGACGAACATTCGGTCTGGCGGTGGTTGGGGCCTTTGGCTGCGGTGTTTGTCTTGTTGCTTGGTGTTGTGGGGTATCTTTTCTTTGCGCAGACGGGCGCTGGAAAAAACACTGGGGAAGCAGCCAGGCTGCGGCAGGCAATCAGTGATCTCAGACAGGAGAATCAAACACTCAGGGAACAGCTGGCCAGGGCTGTTCGTTCCAGTGAGATCGACAGCAGTGCGGGCAAAGAGCTGGTGACCACGCTCGCATTGCGGGAAAAGGAGCTGCTGGATCTTCGTGAGGAGTTGAATTTTTACAAGAGCATGGTCGAATCCGACAGCAAGGATGGGCCATCGACAATCAGTATTCGCAGTTTCTTGGTTGCGCCGACAGATGCGGAGCGATCATTTCATTACAAACTGGTGCTAGCCAGGGTTGACGGAAAGGGAAAGCCGGTAAAGGGGCAGGTTCAGCTGCGCCTGCAGGGGCGTAAGAATGGTGAAAGTGCGACGTTGGAGTGGCGTGATCTTTCATCAGAAAGTGAACTACCCAAGTTCAGGTTCCAGTTCTTTCAGAGGCTGGAAGGAGCGCTGGAGATTCCCGAAGGGTTCGAACCCGAGCATATCCTTGTCAAGATAAAACCAAACGGGAAGAAGCAGCAGTCGGTACAACAGAGTTTCTCCTGGAACTCCGTCAATGAGGGGATAGAGAGTAATGTTGGGAAGGAAGAAAGCACGCAAGTCAACGAGGATTGATACCGTTATCGGTAAGACCACGACGATTCGGGGGGATGTCGATTTTGCCGGAACGCTGCATATCGAGGGCACCGTGATCGGCAATGTCAGGGCAGAAAGCGATCCCGAGGCGACATTGATACTCGATGAAGACAGCATGATTCAAGGTGATATTTCTGTCGCGAATATCCTAGTGAATGGTTCGGTCGAGGGTGACGTATTTTCGACGAAGCATGCCGAGTTGCTCCCGCACGCGCAGATCAAGGGTAACGTCTACTACAACTTGATCGAAATGTCGGTTGGATCGGCGGTCAATGGCAGTCTGGTACATCGTGAGGAAGAGCGCGGTCAGATCGAGTATCTCGACAGCACCAAGAACAATAGCAAGAAAGCCGAGAACGGTTGAAGTCTGGGGCCGGGAACATGCCTTCAGGAAGGTTTCTTGACCCGTTTCGCAGGCAGGTGCTAGAGTCGATTCATCATAACTGTTGAAGAGGTTTTTCTGCCATGTCTGCAACTGATAGTGCTGTACAGGATCAGGAAATGGAATCCCCGCTGATTTTTACCGATGCAGCGGCAAAGAAAGTGAGTGAGCTGATCAAGGAAGAAGACAACGATAACCTAAAACTGAGAGTCTTCGTGACCGGTGGGGGATGTTCCGGATTCCAGTACGGTTTTACTTTTGATGAAGACATCAATGATGGTGATACCACGGTCGTTAACGGCGGTGTCACGTTGCTGATCGATCCAATGAGTTTCCAGTATCTCGCGGGCGCGGAGATCGACTACACTGAAGGTCTCGAAGGTGCTCAGTTCGTTATTCGCAATCCGAATGCGGAAACTACCTGCGGTTGTGGTTCGTCGTTCTCTCCAGGATGACCAAGGTTGCATAGGATTTCTGTCGCTGAAAAAGCCCGCCGAGTGCGGGCTTTTTCATGCGTGGTAGATGCCTCCCAGAATACGTGGGCCCTTTGCCCCGGTAAACGGAGTTGTATCGATTGGCTCCAGCGCCAGCGTCTTTTTTGCAAACCATGCAAAAGCCATCGCCTCCATCTGATCCGGGTCGATACCGGCCTCGGCTGAGCTGGCGACGCGGAGGGATGATAGCGTGGTTGCAAGCCGACTCATCATGTATTGATTGTGTACGCCGCCGCCACAGACAAACAGCGATGCGATTGGGTGCTTGTCGTCGAGATGATCGAGCGCGGCAGCAATCGATTGGGTGGTAAGTTCGACGAGTGTGGCGGCAACATCTGCACTGTCAATGGGCCGTTTTTGCAGCGATAGCATGTTGTCCAGCCATTTCATATTGAAGTATTCCCGCCCGGTGCTTTTGGGTGGTGGCTTGGAGAAGTAGGCGTCGCACAGCATTGTGGCAAGCAGCTGCTGATTGATGAGGCCGCTAGCGGCCCAGCGTCCATCGACATCGCAGGTGGTGTGGCGATGGCGCATCGTCCAAGCGTCCAGCAGAGTGTTGGCAGGGCCGGTGTCGAAACCCAGGGCTGGCCGTGAGCTGTTTTCTCCAGGGATGATGGTGATATTGGCGATGCCGCCAAGATTGAGCACGGCCACGTCCTTGCTGTTACGCAGAAATTCGCAGTGAAAGGCAGGCGTCAAGGGGGCGCCCTGACCGCCTGCGGCCATATCGTGTCGCCGCCAGTCGGCAATCGTCGTGATCCCGGTCAGTTCGGCGATCAGGTTTGGATCGCCCAGTTGCAGTGTATTGGGGCTGTCGCCTTCAGGGAGGTGGTAGATGGTCTGCCCGTGGGAGCCAATGGCTTTGATGGTGTAGCCTGGGGGGGATTGGGCGCGAAGGGTGTTTGCTGCATTGGCAAATGCGACTGCAAGTTGGTGATCGGTTTCAAGCAGAAACCTGAAATCGGTTGGGCCGCCATCAGTGACCAGCGTTTCAAGCCGTGCGCTGAGAGATTCAGGGTAGGGGTGGTGGATGGCTGCGACAACGGTTGGTTTCGGGTTGCTGAAGTTGACTGCGACAGCATCGATGCCATCCATACTGGTGCCGGACATCAGGCCGATATAGCAATCATGCGGCATGTGAATCGGCTTGCTGATTGGGGAGTCAATCTTTCCCGGACAGGCTGGCGTAACGATCCAGCTGGGCTTTCAGTGCGGCTGTCTGCGTCATGAAGTCCGTTTTGAGTGACTTGGGCAGTGGTGGCGCTTTTGGCAGTTTCACCGTCACTGGATTCTTGTGTACGTTGTTGACGCGGAATTCGTAGTGCAGGTGGTAGCCGGTCGCGCTGCCAGTTTTTCCCACAAAACCAATCACTTGGCCCTGTTTTACCCGGCGGCCACGCTTGATGCCCTTTTTGAAGCCTGACAGGTGAGCATAGAGCGTACTGTAGCGGCTTCCGTGCTGAACGATAATGGTCTTGCCGTAACCTTTCTTCCAGCCGACAAAGGTAACTTTGCCTTCCCCGGTCGATTTTACCGGTGTGCCTTTGGGGGCAGCGTAGTCCACACCACGGTGGGCCCGGACCTTGTGGAGAATCGGGTGTTTGCGTTTGGGGTTGAAATGCGAGCTGATGCGCGAGAATTTCACGGGGGTGCGGATGAATGCCTTTTTCAGGCTGCGCCCATCAGCGCTGTAATAAGCGGTCTCTCCTTTCGGGTTAGTGTAGCGAAAAGCGTAATACGTTTTGCCTTTGTTGATAAACTGGGCAGCGAGTATGGGGCCGTCTTTGAGTTTCTTGCCATTGGCAAATTGTTCCTGATAGATGACACGGAAGTGGTCACCGGTGCGAATGTCGAGTGCAAAGTCGATGTCGTACTCGAACGTCTCGGCAAGCTGCATGATCAGGTTGTCTGAGATTCCCGCCTTCTTCCCCGCAAGAAAAAGCGAATCTTCGATCGTTGCTTCGGCGACTGCTTGGCGGTGCTCGATCGGATCGGAGATTTTGCTGGCCGCGTAGCCGTCACCATCGCGTTTGACGTGAACTCTCTCGGTCTCGCTCTTGTGGTAAATCAGTTCGGCGAGCGCGCCATTGTCTTTCAAGATCTGGAGTCGATCCCCTGGCCGGATGGATTTGAGGAGTTTCTTTATCTCAGGTAGCGAGGTGATGTTATGCAGTTGGCTGTGGATTTCCAGGCGGCTGAAGATTGTTGAGAGGGTGTCCCCCTTCTTGACCGTAATATGTTCCCACGGGTCGATCTCCGGTGCCTTGCCCAATGGTGAGGGGCCGATAAAGTCGCTCCGATTCGTCGGTGGAACGGGGATGGTCAGGCTGATGACGTCCGATGAGTCAGTGGCTTGGCTGGGGCTTGCTGCCGGATCCACGGAGAGCGATTTGTGTGTTGTTGCCAGTACGACACCCAGTACCGAAGCTGTAACAATGAACAGGACACCCCGCACAATCCAACGGTGATGACCGCTTTTGCGAGCGTGCGCCTGATTGGGGCTGATTCGGGGGCGCTTGAAGTCTTTGTTCCAAGTCATCGGTTTGAAAGGAATTCCACGTTTGTTGAGAGGGTAGGCTGGGAGTCATTATACGTCAACCGTGAATTGTTGTTTATTGGTGAATATTGTCCAGTCAGACGACGGGATGATATGTGCCGAGGGTGCATGGTAAGGTGTCGCGCTCCCTGTCCCATAGAAACGAGTGATTGAGGTGGTGTATGGCACGTTCGATCGATGAGGCGTTGTCGATAATTCGCAGAGGTGCGGAAGAGATTCTTCCGGAGGAAGATCTTGTCGAAAAGCTGAAGAAGGATCGGCCGCTCCGGATCAAGGCGGGGTTCGATCCAACGGCGCCTGACCTGCATCTCGGGCACACTGTGCTGATCAACAAGCTGCGCCAGTTTCAGGATCTGGGGCATGAGATCTTGTTTTTGATCGGTGATTTTACCGGGATGATCGGTGATCCAACTGGAAAATCGGTGACCCGACCGCCGTTGACGCCGGAAGAGGTCGAGCGCAATGCGCAGACCTATCAGGAACAGATATTCAAGATTCTTGACCCGGATCGTACCCAAGTCGTGTTCAATTCGGCCTGGATGTCGAAGATGTCGTCAGCCGATCTGATTCAGCTGGCCGCACGCCATACGGTGGCACGAATGCTGGAGCGTGATGACTTTAGTAAGCGTTATCGCGAAGGTAAGTCGATTGCTATCCATGAGTTTCTCTATCCGCTGATACAGGGCTACGATTCGGTTGTCCTAAAAGCCGACGTTGAGCTCGGAGGGACGGATCAGAAGTTCAATCTGTTGGTCGGAAGAGAGTTGCAGCGCCAGTATGGGGAGTCTCAGCAGGTGGTGCTGACCATGCCGATACTTGAAGGTCTCGACGGTGTGCAGAAGATGTCGAAATCTCTTGGCAACTACATCGGTATCAATGATGCGCCCGATGACATGTTCGGCAAGCTGATGTCGATCTCTGATGAACTGATGTGGCGCTACTTCGAACTTCTCAGCTTTCGTTCCTTGTCAGGGATCGAACTGCTCAGATCAGAGGTGGCTGCTGGGCGGAATCCTCGGGACGTGAAGTTTGAGCTTGCACGTGAACTCATTGCGCGATTCCATGATGGGTCTGCTGCGGAACAGGCGCAGGCTAATTTTATTGCGCGCTTTCAAAAAGGTGCACTGCCCGAGGATATCCCCGAAAAGACAATTGCGGTCGGCGACGATGGTTTGCCGATAGCAAATGTGTTGCGCGAATCAGGGCTTGTGCAAAGTACCTCGGAAGGTCTGCGCATGTTGAAGCAAGGTGCTGTAAAGCTCGACGGAGAAAAGATTAGTGATCGGGGGCTGATTCTGGAATCTGGCATGTCGCCAGTCCTCCAGGTCGGGAAGCGACGAATTGCCAAAGTAAATATTGTGTAACGCATTGATTTATATTAACTATATTTTATTTTGAAAATATAGTTAGCGAACCTGTTGACAGGTCGAGTGATGTCTCTATAATACGCCACCTCGCTGCCCTGGGGCTGTCTGGAGACGGACGGTTGAGGGGTGGAGAGGGACGAAAAGTTTTGAAGAAAGGGTTGATAATTCAGGTCTTGCTCTTCATAATAGATCGTT
>Ga0256839_1001421_pt1 | contig 29011 bp, 26 predicted proteins | sample 354166metaG_FD_185968 | JGI IMG/M metagenome (GOLD analysis project Ga0256839, IMG submission 185968) | Hydrothermal vent microbial communities from Mid Atlantic Ridge, Atlantic Ocean - 354-166 | ecosystem: Environmental > Aquatic > Marine > Hydrothermal vents | place: Atlantic Ocean: Mid... | reverse complement strand
CAGCAACGATTGGCAATGGCCAGGGCGCTTGTGGTCAATCCGAAAATCCTGTTATTGGATGAAGCGACAGCCAGCCTTGATCCGGCTTCAACAAATATCGTAGAAAAAATGGTTGATGAAGTATCCGCCAAGGGTACTAAAGTCATCTTTATCACCCATGATGTGAGACAGGCAAAGCGCATTGGTAGCGATGTAATTTTCATACATAGTGGTAGAATTTTAGCGCATAAGCCGTCTGAAGATTTTTTTCTGGACCCTGGGACGATCGAAGCTCAAGCCTATCTGGATGGACGTGTACCAGAGCAAACAAAAATGGAGTTGTAATGAATAAGCAACAAAAAACCGAACTTGAGGCTGCGGCATTCCGAAGCCTCATAGAACATTTACAAAAGCGTACTGATGTTCAAAATATTGACCTGATGATTTTGGCCGGATTCTGCCGCAATTGTCTGGCCAAATGGTATAAGAAAGCGGCAATCGAAAACGGACACACAATGGATTATGATCTGGCGCGCGAGACCATTTACGGCATGCCATATGAGACCTGGAAAGATCAGCACCAACTTGATTCAACACCTGAGCAACAGGTTGCCTATAAAAAAGCAGACAAGGCAAAGATTTAAATCTATTGCAAGAATTATTGATACTCAAATTAAAAGCCTGTCAATTCGGGGAGTTTTGAACAATGAAAACTAATTTATTACGGTGCTGGCTTGCAGGAGTTGCTGCCACCATGATTTTGTTTATATCACCCGCGGCGATCGCTGAAGAAAATACAATCATTGTTCAATCTACAACCTCCACCCAAAATTCAGGATTGTTTGATTTCATATTGCCACAGTTCAGGGCCGAGACAGGTATTACCGTCAATGTCGTAGCAGTTGGAACAGGGCAAGCGCTTAAAAACGGCCGCAACGGTGATGGGGATGTTTTGCTGGTGCATGCAAAGCCCGCTGAAATAAAATTCGTCCGAGACGGATATGGCGTCAAGCGATATGACGTGATGTATAATGACTTTGTTATTGTAGGTCCCAAAGACGACCCGGCAAAACTGGTCGGTATCGGTAATGCTATATTAGCACTCCAAAAAATTGCTTCGTCTAAATCTGCCTTCGCATCGCGCGGGGATGATTCGGGCACCAACAAAAAAGAACTCCAGTTGTGGGAAAAGGCTAAGGTGGACATCGCAAATCACAGTGGCAGCTGGTATCGCGAAACTGGATCGGGCATGGGTGCTACATTGAATATTGCTGCCGGTATGGAGGCTTACACTCTCACTGACAGGGCAACTTGGATCGCCTTTAAAAACAAAGGGAATTTAAAAATCCTGAATGAGGGCGACCCGCTGCTGTTCAATCAATATGGCATTATGCTGGTCAACCCAAAAAAACACCCGCATGTAAAAGCAAAGCTTGGCCAGACGTTTATTGACTGGCTGACCGGTGAGAATGGCCAAGCGGCTATTGCATCCTATAAATTGAAGGGAAAACAATTGTTCTTTCCAAATGCGATTAAAATAACAAACTAGAGCCGGTCATCTCTTAATGGGGACGTTTGAACACCGGTCGTATTGGGTTGCCACACGCCGCCAATCTTGCAATCTGCCCAACATGTTTTTAACCTTATGCAGCCGCATTCCCAATAGTGTCCAAGCCCTAACCAAGGCTCAAACTCATATGCCGGTTTACATTTTTATAGAGCATATATCGAAACTTTCCGGCCCCACCCGCATAGCAGGCCTGCGGACAAAAAGCGCGCAGCCACATGAAATCACCGGCCTCCACTTCCACCCAATCCTGATTCAGGCGGTAAATCGCTTTGCCTTCCAACACGTAAATTCCATGTTCCATCACATGGGTTTCTTCAAACGGGATCAGCCCGCCCGGTTCAAAGGTGACGATATTAACGTGCATGTCATGGCGCATATCTTGCGGGTCAACAAAGCGGCTGGTTGCCCATTTGCCCTCGGTATCCGGCATTGGAACAGGTGTGACCGCCTGATCGCTGGTAACAAATGGTTCGGGTTGGTCATAACCTTCCACCTGCTCATAAGATTTTCTGATCCATTGCAGCCGCACCGGTTGGGTACTGTTATTTGCCAGCTTCCAAACGCTCGCCGGTGGCAAATAGGCATAGCCACCTGCTTCCATCTGGTGGTTGTTTTCCTCAATCTGCAGGCTCAATTCACCTTCAAGAACAAACAGCACACATTCGGCGCTCTCATCCGGCTCAGGCTTTTCGCTTCCACCGCCGGGGGCGATTTCAACAATGGTTTGCGAAAATGTTTCGGCAAACCCGCTTAACGGCCGGGCCAATATCCAGGCGCGGGTTTTATGCCAATTGGGCAGATTGCTGGTGACAATATCGCTCATAACGCCCTTGGGAATAACCGCATAGGCTTCGGTGAAAATAGCACGTCCAGTCAGCAATTCGGACTGCGCCGGCAAACCGCCCTTCGGCGCATAATATGTAGGTTTTCTCATATGACGGCTCTTTCGTTAATGCTGGATTAGGGCCACCGGTTTTCACGTTGACCGGGCTATTTCGAATGGTACTGAATTTTGTCTATTCTACTGAATTTAAAAGAAAAATTTTCAAATAAGATTTGAAGAACCTTAAGGAAGCCAAGGTGTCGAAATCAAGCGACCTTTTCCCTTATCGCGTCTATTGCAAAATCGATAAACAAGCGAACCTTCATATCCTGCAAGCGCTTATGCGGATAGATGCATGAGAAGGGCAAAGTTGTTGGCGGGGTTCGTTTTGCAACAGGCACAAGAGCACCTGAATCCAGATGCTGCCTAATCTCAAATATCGGCTTGTTGATTATCCCATTTCCGCTCAAAGCCCAGGCGGTTAAAACATCGCCATCATCGGATTCAAGCGCGCTGGAAAACTCGTATCGTTTCTCCTTACCATCTACCATCAAGCTCCAAAAATATTCACTTGATCCAGGAAATCTCAACATCAGACAATTATGATTATCAGATAAAAGAGCCGCACCATCTGCGGGGTTTCCAAAACTATTCAGATATCCGGGTGATGCACAAAGTACGCGCTCAAATTCGCAGGTTTTTCGCACCTTAAGTTCGGAATCAGACAAGCCGCCAAGCACAAAGGCGGCATCCAGCCCCTCATTGGTAATATCCACCTTGCGATCAGAAAGGCGAAGGCGAATATTGATGTCAGGGTATTTCTTCTTAAAATCAGGCACCAGCGGCGCAATCAGTATTTTACCCAACCCGAGAGGAGCGGATATAAAAATCGACCCCTTGGGTTTGGCGGTTATTTCTTCGATACCGCTTTCAATTTCCTCAATCGTATCCAGAATTTTTGTGGCACCGGGATAAAATGTCTTCCCGTGCTCGGTTGGGCGCAGGCTGCGGGTGGTTCGATTAAACAGCCTTACCCGCAAATGTTTTTCCAGCTCCGAAATTCTGCTGCTGACAACGGCGGCTGAAACACGCAAATCACGCCCGGCCGCAGACATGCTGCCCAGATCATAGACACGGATAAATGTCCTTAAATTGCGTATGTAAGACACGGGCACCCTTATTTTCTTGTTTATTTTGAAAGTCTTTGAATTTTTGCAATCTTTATGGTTATTGAATTTTCTGTCAAGCTGGCGCAAACGGGAGAGCATGGATGTTTGAATTCACTATAGTTTGGGATTGGCTGAGTTTGGCGGCGCGCTGGTTTCATATCATTACCGCGATTGCCTGGATTGGTTCATCATTTTACTTTGTCGCGCTGGATCTCGGCCTTCGCAAAAACAAAAACCTGCCGGAGGGCGCCTATGGCGAAGAATGGCAGGTACACGGCGGCGGCTTTTACCACATCCAGAAATATCTGGTGGCACCGGCTCAAATGCCTGAACATCTGACATGGTTTAAATGGGAATCCTATGCCACCTGGCTTTCAGGCTTTGCCCTGCTGGCTCTGGTTTATTATGGCGGGGCCGAGCTTTATCTGGTCGATGCGCATGTGCTTGAGATTTCCAGCATGACCGGCATCGCTATTTCGCTCGCCTCTATTGGCCTTGGCTGGATATTTTACGACAACCTTTGCAAATCTCCGCTTGGTAAAAATTCTACCAACCTTATGATATTGCTGTTCTTTATCCTGATCGCCATGGGCTGGGGCTATACGCAAGTATTCACCGGGCGTGCGGCGATGCTGCATCTCGGCATTATTACCGCGACCATTATGTCGGCCAATGTGATCTTCATTATCATTCCAAATCAAAAAATCGTGGTGGCTGATCTTATTGCAGGCAACAAGCCAGACCCGAAATATGGAGTTATTGCCAAACAGCGGTCGACCCATAACAACTACCTCACCCTGCCGGTAATTTTTCTGATGATGTCGAACCATTATCCGCTGGTTTTTGCCACCCAATATAACTGGGTGATCGCATCGCTGGTGTTTTTAATCGGTGTGTTGATCCGTCATTACTTCAACTCCAAACACGCCCGCACCGGCAATCCTATCTGGACATGGTTTGCCTCAGCCGCTATTTTCATGGTGATCATCTGGCTTTCCACCTTTGCGCCACTTTCGATTGACGAGGACGAGGAAGCGGTGCTCAGCACTTCGGAACAACGCCTTACCACCCTTGCGAGCTTTGAAGATGTGCGTGACACCATTCAGGGAAAATGCTCAATGTGCCATGCGGCTGAGCCACTTTGGGAAGGGATGATTGCCCCACCAAAAGGTGTAATGCTTGAAACAGACCGCCAAATTGCCCGCCATGCGAAGGGGATTTATCTACAGGCGGGCCGCACCCATGCCATGCCACCGGCCAATATTACCGAAGTGGAAGAAGAAGAACGCAAATTGCTGATCAACTGGTATGAGGAAGCCATCAAGGGATAAATAGGACTCGTCACCCGATCGCGGAAAATCCTAACTCCCAGATATATTCAATCCAAAAGACAATGAAACCGGCCTGATTTCAGCAGAGTTTTTTCAATAGTCCGATAAGCTGAATACGCTCCTCCGGTGAAAGATTTGCGATGGTCTTTTCCGTCACATTTTTTGCAAATGGCAGCGCGTTTTCTACCACTGCCTTGCCTTCGCTGGTAAGGCTGATCATTTGGCGGCGGCCGTCTTTCGGGTCACGCTGGCTTTTGGCAAAATTCCGCGCCTTTAGCCGGTCAACCACACCTTTGATGGTGGCTATATCCATCGAAGTTTGACGACCAAGTTCGTTTTGCGAAAGCGTTCCAAGCTCCAGAAGTTTTACCATTGCGGCAAATCGGGTCGGGGTTAAATCTTCCGGCATTAATTTGGCAAAAATGCCCGTGTGACGCTGGTAAACCCGGCGTAAAATATAGCCGACCTGATCATCCAGCCGATATTCTAAATCTTGGTCATCACTCAAAATGAAATGCCTTTCCGGGCAAAAGATTCCTAATATTTTGGCTGATCCCAGCCTATATCAAAATTGATTATTGCAAATCCTATCGGTATCATTAGCATGCAAATGATATGTATCGCAAACAGCCTGCCCGTGAGACAAAAGGTAGGTTTACGCCCCCTGTTAGCCTTTGATTTTTTTGAACAATGCCAAATCAATCAATCGCTCTGAAAGTAAAAAAGGATATTATTATGGCTGGAAGCACGCAGAAACTTGTTATTAAAAACATTGCCCAGATATTATCCGGCAAGCTGGAAGATCCGCTTATCGACGGCAATTGCGTAATTGCGATTGATGGTAAAATTACCGATATTGGTTATGAAAAAGATCTCGACACCGAGCAGGCCATAACCATAATTGACGCCAATGACACATGGCTTTCGCCTGGTCTGATCGACAGCCATGTGCACCCGGTTATTGGCGATTATACACCGCGCCAACAGCAGATTAACTGGATTGATTCCTGTTTGCATGGCGGGGTTACCACAATGATTTCGGCCGGTGAAGTTCACGCGCCTGGACGACCCAAAGACATTGTTGGTTTAAAAGCGATGGCGATCGCCTCGCAGCGCTGGTATGAAAATTTCAGGCCATCGGGGGTTAAAATGCTGGCTGGTGCGCCGGTGCTTGAAGAGGGTATGGAAGAGCATGATTTTAAAGACCTTGCTGATGCCGGGGTAAAACTTCTTGGCGAGGTTGGCCTTGGCTCGGTCAAGACCGGCGAGACTGCCGCGCAGATGGTTAAATGGGCGCGCAAATATGGCATCCAGTCTACCATTCATACGGGCGGGCCGTCTATTCCCGGTTCCGGACTAATTGACAAGGACATTGTGCTGGAAGCCGATGCCGACATTATTGGCCATATCAATGGCGGCCATACGGCACTGCCCGACGATCAAATTACCTGCCTTTGCGAAAGCTGTAACCGCGGCATTGAAATTGTCCATAACGGTAATGAGCGCGCAGGCCTTTTGGCCATGCGAACGGCGTTTGAAATCAAACAGGCGGAACGGGTTATTCTTGGCACTGATTCGCCCGCCGGTTCCGGCGTGCAACCGCTTGGTATATTGCGCATGATTGCCATGCTTTCCAGCCTAGGCGATATTCCACCGGAAATCGCATTCTGCTTTGCGACAGGCAATACGGCCCGTATGCGCGAACTTGACAGCGGCATTATCGAAGTTGGAAAATCAGCGGATTTCATCATAATCGACCGGGCTCAGCATGCTCCGGGCAAGGACATGCTTGAGAGCATTCATCAGGGCAATCTGCCCGGTGTTGGCATGACAATTATCGACGGCGTTGTGTGCTCGCACCGTAGCCGCAACACGCCACCAGCCACAAGGCTTCCAAGCGTGGTTGAGATGTAACGGGCTTAAAGAACTTTATCCTTTGGCGAAAATTTGGCTTTCTAGTTACTCAAATTTTGCGCTTCCCCCGGATCACATCCGAGCTCAACGTGCAATTTGAGTTGTCACAAGGCTTCCAAGTGTGCTTGAGGCGTAGCCGGATTAAACTAATTTCGCGGGATTCGATCTCAGGCTAAACCGACAGATAGGCTTCCATGATCTCCGGCTGGGCTTCCAGCCGAGCGAATGTATCGTCAAAGCGCTTCTCGCCACCTTCGATGATAATCGCCCGATCAGCAACCATGCGGGCAAAATGCAGATTTTGTTCCGATAATAAAACCGTCAAACCCTGCTTTTTTAGTTCAAGTATGGTCTTGGCCATCTGCTCAACAATAACCGGCGCAATGCCCTCAGATGGCTCATCCAGCAAAAGGCAAAGCGGATTGCCCATTAAAGTCCGCGCAATGGTCAACATCTGCTGCTCGCCACCCGACAAGGTCTTGCCGCGATTATTGCGCCTTTCATGCAGATTGGGAAACAATTCAAATAGAATATCAACGCTCCATTCGGGTGCATCTTTGCGCGGTGGCTGGCGACCCACTTCAAGGTTTTCCAAAATGGTCAAATCGGTAAAAATGCGGCGCTCTTCCGGCACATATCCAAGCCCCAGCTTGGCGACCTGATGGGGGGCCATGCGCGAAACTTCAAGCTCTTTGAAAGACACCGTTCCGGTTTTTGGCCGCACCAGTTGCATAATGGATTTCATCGTAGTGGTTTTTCCCGCACCATTACGCCCGAGCATTGCAACCACTTCACCACTGGCAATATCAAAACTCAGATCATTGAGAATATGCGCCTTGCCATAGAAGCTATTAATATTATTGACCTTGATCATGCCTGAATTTCCGCCTCTTCAAACAGACTGCCACCACCCAGATAAACCTCTTGCACACGGGGGTCATTGCGAATTTCATCAGCCGATCCATTGGCCATAAGCTCCCCCCGATTGAGCACCATAATGCGGTGCGAATGGGCAAAGACCACGTCCATATCATGCTCGGTGAATAACACGCTGATATTTTTATTCTTCACAATATCGGCGGTTAACTGCATGAGTTTGATGCGCTCGGTTGGGGCCATCCCGGCGGTTGGCTCATCCATCAACAAAAGCGAGGGATCATGGCAAAGGGCAATCGCCAGCTCGAGCCGTTTTAAATCGCCATAGGCAAGAATGGCACAATGGCGCTCGGCCTGGTCCTGCATGCCGACCAGTTCAAGCAATTCCATAGCTTTCGGCTTATACATTTTATGGGCATAGGGAAGAATTGACATGGTGCGCCGATGATGTGAAATCAGCGCCATTTGCACATTTTCAACCACGGTCATGGAGGTATAAGTGCCAGTAATCTGGAATGTGCGACCAATGCCCATGCGCCAGATTTCCCGGGTCGGTCGGCCAATCAGATTTTGACCTTCGAAATAAACTTCGCCTTTGGTTGGTTTTAACTGCCCCATCAACATGTTGAAACAGGTAGACTTCCCCGCTCCGTTGGGGCCAATCATGGCCAGCAGCTCGCCTTTTTTGACGGAAAAGCTCACATCCTTGACCGCCTGAATGCCACCGAATGATTTGGAAAGGTTTTTAACCTCGAGAACATCGCTCATCTGCGACCCTCCCCGTCATCGACAAACCCAAAACGCTCGCCAAGCTTGCGCGATGCCCCGACAATGCCTTCCGGTGCCAGAATAACCACAAAGATAATCAGCAATCCGAGCAGCAATCGCCAATATTCAAACCGGGTGATGAAATCCTTGGCAAATTCCAGCGAAGCCCCACCGACAACACCGCCGGCCAGAGTTTTTACACCGCCCAAAAATATCACAATCAATGCATCAAAGGATTTGGCCAGTTCCAGTTCTGTTGGGAATACGCTACCTTTGGAAAACACAAATAGTGCACCGGAAAGACCTGCAACCGCACCGGCAAAGGCAAAGGCTGCCCATTGAATACGCTTGGTATTAATGCCGGTTGCCTCCGCCTGCCGCACAGAATCTCTCGATGCGCGCAGCGCGTAGCCAAATGGGGTATGGGCCACATGGCGCAAAAGCAATATGCCGCCAATACCAAACAAAAGAGTGAAATAGTAATAGGGGGTTGTGCCATTCAGCCATGCGGCTGGCCAAATATCAACCAGACCGTCATCGCCACCGGTAAACTCTCCCCATTGATAAACCAGCGACCAGATCAATTGTGCAAAGGCCAGCGTTAACATGGCGAAATATACGCCGGTTAAGCGCATGCAAAGCCAACCAATGATGATGGCCGCACCGCCCGCGCCCAGAGGAGCCAGCAAAAAGGCAATTTCCATCGGTGATTCTGCGTGACTGACCAAAAGTGCAGCCACATAGGCGCCGCTGCCAAAAAATGCGGCATGACCGAAAGAAACCAGCCCACCAAGCCCCAAAATAAAATGCAGGCTGGCGGCAAACAGGGCAAAAATAATGATGTCGGTAATGAGAACCTGTGCGAAATTTGACCCAAAAAATGGCACCATAGCCAATATAACAAGCAGGCCACCGACAATGACGCGCCCGCGTGTTCCTGCAGGTTTTATCGGGCGCTCGGGTTCGCCCACCTGACCGTGTTCGCCTGCCACCTCTTCACGGCCAAAAAGACCATAGGGCTTGATCAGCAGGACAATGGCCATCACCACAAACATCAAAACCAACGTGCTTTGTGGAATATAGGTGACGCCAAAAACATTAAGCACTGAGATGAGTACAGCCGCCACATAGGCGCCGGGCAGAGAGCCCATGCCACCTATCACCACCACCACAAAAATTGCCGCCAAAATGTTGAAATCCATCAACAGATCTGCACCGCCCTTGGGCAATTGAATGGCACCACCAAGGCCAGCAAGCGTTGCGCCCAGAAAGAACACACCGGTAAAAAGCCATGCCTGATTGACCCCCAGCGCGCCCACCATTTCGCGGTCTTGCGTGGCGGCGCGCACCAAAATACCAATGCGGGTTTTGGAAATCAGATACCAAAGAATGAAAAGCACAAAAGGTGTGATTGCTATTAATGCCAGATCATATTTGGGAACCGGTTCACCCATTATGCGAACAATTCCTTTTAGCCCGGGCGCACGGGGTCCCAGCACATCATCCGGGCCCCAGGTTAACAAAGCTAAATCCTGAATGACTAAAATAACCCCGAAGGTCGCCACCAGTTGAAACAATTCAGGGGCCTTATAAACAGGCCTCAAAACCAACATCTCAACGATAACACCGATCACCCCAACGGCAAGGCCTGCCAGCAATACCGAACTCCAAAAGCCAAACATTCCCGGCAGGACCTGCATCAACGAATAGCCGATAAATGCCCCCAGCATATAAAATGAACCATGGGCGAAATTTACAATACGGGTAACACCAAAGATCAATGATAGCCCGGAAGCCACAAGAAACAAGGTTGCCGCATTGGCAAGCCCCGTCAATAATTGTGCGAAGATCAAACCCATAATTACTTATCTTTTTGGCAATGTAGAAAGAAAATGAGGCCCGGATATTTTATCGCCTAGCGATCATCCGGGCCTGCAAGAGATTTTACTTTGAAGCAGGGCGCAGCTTCATGACTTCCTCGTCAGAAGGGAGATAATTCGCACCATCCTTAAAGCTCCAGTCGACCATTATGCCTTTACCATCTTTGAGCGCAACCGTACCGACAAAAGCCCCCATTGTGGATTGGTGATCCTGTTTGCGGAAGTTGATTTTTCCAATAGGGGTATCCACATCAAGGCCTTTGAATGCTGCAACCATTGCTTCCGTATCGGTTGATCCGGCCTTTGTGATACCAGCGGCGATTGATTTGACCGTTATGTAGCCAACCAGCGAACCAATGCCCGGACGCTCATTAAATTTGGCACGATAGGCATCAACGAACACCTTGTTTGGGCCGTCCTTAAAATCATACCAGGGATAACCGGTCACAACCCAGCCAACCGGTGCCTCGTCCTTAAGTGGATCGAGATATTCAGGCTCGCCGGTCAACAGGCCATAGACCTTGCGGCCTTCAAACAATCCACGTGTGGTGCCTTCACGGACAAATTTTGCCAGATCGCCGCCAAAGGTCACGTTGTAGATCGCATCGGGCTTGGCGCGTTCAATTGCTTGCACTTCAGCGCCCGCGTCAATTTTAAACAGAGCGGGCCATTGCTCGGTGACAAACTCAACTTCCGGCTTCAGGGCTTTCAATGCCTTTTTAAAGGCTGCTACCGCATCCTTGCCATAGGCATAGTTAGGGGCAATGGTTGCATATTTAATCGCATCGGTTTTTGCTGCCACCTCAGCCAGCATGGATGCCTGCATAAAAGTCGATGCACGAAGGCGGAATGTGTATTTATTGCCCTTTGCCCAGACCAATGCATCGGCAAGCGGCTCTGCGGCCAGATAGAGATATTTCTTCTCAGCAGCAAATGAAGAAATCGCCAGCCCCACATGGCTGAAAATTGTGCCGGTCAACATCACCGCGCCGTTGCGGGTCATCAGCTCCTCTGCAATTTTAATCGCTTCGCCGGGTTTTCCCTGATCATCGCGGTAAATGAATTCGAGCGGCTTTCCAAGCACGCCGCCAGCACCATTGATTTCATCCAAAGCCAGCTCAATGCCGTTCTTATAGGGCGCGGTAAATGATGCCATCCGTTTGTAATGATTAATCTCGCCAATTATAATTGTGTCACCTGCAGCAAATGCAGAGATCGACGAAAGCCCAATTGCAAATGCTGCAGCGGCGGCCAGTATCGTGTTTTTAGGTTTCATATTTTCCTCCTGTTAAAATTGACGTATTTTATTCGTGGTGCACAAAGGTTGGCGCGATTGGCTCGCCTAAATCTTGCGTTCGTTCAGCCTCGACCAGATCACGAATTCTTTTGCGGTAAACATTCGGCCCTTTATCAATCGCGATACGAATGGGCCGACGTTTTTGCGGGCGGTTCTCCTCTTGCTGAACGGCCTCCAAAATCTCTTTATCCTCTGCAAAGGCGACCTTGAACATGGCATCCATTTTTTTGGACGCCTCATCATCACCAATGGCGGTATTGCGCAGGTGCATCCAGCGATCAATGGTATAATCGGAGCGCACCGGGGTCATGAAATGCAGGGCGAAAATGCGCACGCCCTTGTCGCGCTCATCTTCCGGCAAGTTCAGTTTTGTATCCGCGCTGCCAAAATCAATTACGGCGGTACAAGGCAGGTGCAAATAGTAATAGTGCCAGCGGTCGACATTGCCGGTAAAACCGCCAAAATTCTGGAAAAAACCGATAGGTTCAGAATCTCGTATCCAGCGCCAGGCAACAATCGCCTTTCCCTTTGTACTCACATGAACCGGCACATTTTCGCTCGACGCATTGCCCAGGGTTGTCGGGTGCACAAAACTCACATGGGCCGGGTCAACCAGGTTTTCCGCGACATTGAGATAATTTGATTCAAGGTGCAGGGCTTCACCCTGATGGGCATGCCATTTAGGATCGGTAAATTCGGGCAGATCGAATATATCATCGGTATTGGCAAGCTCTTTTTCGCCCATCCATATCCAGACAATGTTATGGCGTTCGTGAATAGGATAGGTTTCCACATAGGCCGATTTTGGCACATTGTCCTGACCTGGAATGCGCACGCATTTACCCGAACAATCAAAGGTCATTCCGTGGTATCCGCACTGGATGGTGTCGCCAATGCGCTTGCCTTTGGAAAGAGGCAAAAGCCGGTGCGGGCAGCGATCCTCCATTGCAATGACTTCGCCGTTTGAGGCGCGAAACATTACTATATTTTCTTCCAGTATCGTTACTTTGCAAAGCGCGTCTGCAAACTCACTGGACCAGCCAGCCACATACCAGGCATTTTTGACATATTCCAAATGATCCTCCCGTCCGGAACAAATCTTCAAAACTCAATCAGATTGGTATTTTCCTCCAATGGCCCGATATTCAGGTTATTTTCATTCGTACACAAACGGTATTGCAGGAACTGAGTAATGTCAACGAAGCTTTATTGGCCGGTGATCATTCGTTCTCAACTGCTACCCTACCGGTGCGCTAGCGCAGGCCATCCTTGCCTTCGGCATCCTTATGCTCAAGACCACCAACGCGCGGCAGCGGGCGACCGGAATCGGTGACCACAACCGCCACCATAATTTCATTGGCGCGCGGGGCATCATGCAAGCGCACTTCCATTGCATCAAAATGCGAGCGCACATAGGCGGCGTCTTTGTGGCCCAATGGAACATCGAGCGGTTGGCCCATCGAGCCCATTTTTTTTGACGACGGCACAAGGGCGGCACCCTTTTCAACAGCCGCCCGAAGCGGCTTTCCAAGTTTGGGGTGCAGAATGGCCGCCGCATGTTCCAACTCGCCATTTTCGCCTACCATAGCCGCCTTGCCATAGCTTTGGGCATCTGAGGGTTCAATACCCAGTGCCTCAACGCATTTTTGCCCCAACAGCCCGCCAAGTTCTTCACCAATTGCCATCAACTCATCAAGATTATCCTGATAGGAACCGGCAAAGGGGTTTTCAATCACCGCGATAGCCGCCGCCCTTCTGGTTGGCGGATTTATTTCCCTGCCAATTTCAATGAATGTATTTTCAACGGTCGTGACAATTTTGCGAATTTTCATGGACATTTCTCCAATTCCTGGAATTTCGATATTTTGCATAGCAGCCTAGGGTCAGGACCCATTAATTTCATCCATTCTGCGCTCGGTAATTTGATTGCTGAACAGAAGGAATATCGCGGACAATATCAATATTTTCAAGATATTACGACGTATTCAGCGATCAAATTAACTGCGCCCAAGGGTTTGAAAGGAAGCACACGCCTGAAAGCTATAAATGCTCGAAAAGGCACCAACCTGTCCTTGCGCTTTAATTCCTTTCATTCGAATACTTCTATTCAAACAGAATTGAATTAAATTAATGAGTCCTGACCCTAGCGCAGGCCATCTTCCCCTTTGACATCTTCAACGGCCAACCCGCCTGCCCGATTGTGCACCCGGGGACCGGTGGTCATAACCAGAATAACCAACATTTCATTAGCCTTTGGCGCATCGGAAATACCCACCTCTATCGCATCGAAATGCGAGCGCACATAAGAAGCATTGGCATGGGTGACAGGCACGTCAATACGGGTGCCCGGCCCGCCAACTTTTTTGGTGGAGGGGACAATTGCATTTGACATTGGCAGGTTTTCGCGCATCGAATAACCGCCCGGCGCGTGCCAAAGTGCACCGTGTTCAATTTCGCCAGCCTCGCCGACAATCGCCGCCTTGCCATAGCCTTCGACAACGCTTGCATCGCCACCAAGTGCCGCGATCAATTGCTGCGCCATGTTCATGCCAAGCGGTTTTAAATCTTCAATGAAGCCAGTAATTTCTTCGACATAACGCCCGGCAAATGGATTGTTGATGACCGAGGCAATAACACCGCGACGCAGGGGCTTTTCAGCAATTGGCCCGCCTTCGTGAAATATTTCTTCAATGGTGACAAAACTTTTTCTAACGATCACTTCAGGCATTTAAAGGCTCCATTTTAGAATGAAATGAGCGGGTCATTTCAGCTGATTGGCGGGCAGCAAGGTGGTTTATTTCAGCGTTACACGAAAGGCTTATGGTCTCGGATTGAAGCGCTATAAAAGCCGCTTCAATCAGCCCTTTATCGAGCAATTTTTGCGCCAACTTTTGGCCATTTTCCATCGCCGTTTGCACCTCAAAACAGTTTAACTGCGCAACATCGGTGGTGACAAGCCTTGCGCCCAAATCACTGTCTGGTGAGAGTTCATTGGCGGGCCTTCGGGAAATGGCCGCATGGCCGGGTAAATCGACCGCATTGGCGATAAGGGTTGCCGCCACATCGGCCTCGGCTGCGGTACTCGCCAATATGGTAACCGCATCGGCGATGCCGAGCGAATGGCTTCTACCGCGCCAGCCGCTTGTAGCGATGCCGCCGATATTATCATCTGAATGAATTGTAACTTTTGAGGCAATTGAACCGATTTCCGGGATAGCACAAACGCCCACCTCAAATTGCTTGCCGTTGGCGAGATAAAGAGCAATATCGCCGCCATTGTTCACATAGGCACGTGTCAAATTTGTGCCATCGCACATGGCCATCAAAACATGATCAGCAACTGCACCGGCGACCGCAATCATCGGCGTTACAAATAGTCCTGCGCCAACTTGCTTGGCCGCCTGCCACATGTTTTCAGCCACTGCCCCCCTTGGCCGCGCGGTATTACCGCCGATTGCGGTTCGTAATAAATCCAGCTCACCAGCCAACTCTCCCAGCAGGCCTTCGAAAGCACGTGCCGCCTGATGATAGGCCTGTTTTTGCCCTTGCCCCTCAGCCGAAACGATGAGATCAATCGGTCCATGGCGCATTTGCAGGCGCTGGCCGTCGGGCAACCAGTTAATCTGCGGGCGATCTTTAAACATTTCACCCATCAGTCCAACTCCACCGGCCAGGGGTTTTCAGCACTTGGATGAACTTTGCGCTGGCCTTTAAGAATATGGTCATTTTGCGGGCCGGTCATGCCTTTCACCGCTTCATTCAGCGGCATAATATGATCCATATGGCCACCAAGCGCCTCGTAATCTTCAAGGCGAACGGTAAATTCAATCGGCGCCACAAGCGCCGGAGTTGGCACATAGCCAAAGGAATTATTCGGCATCCGAGAAACATCGGACATCACCGTAATGCCGCCACCGGGCCAGCGATAGGCAGGTGCGCCACCGCAGGTAACCCGGGTAATCGCCTGCTGCACTGAACGGGTGAGTTTGACCGGATTTTCAGTCACCCCGGCACGCAGCGACCCCCCAGCCCCCCCCATAAATAACACGGAACAAAGCGCCGGTTCGCAGTTTTCTTCAATGCGGACAATCGAGGGTTTTAAGCGCTGTGGAATTTCCATTTCCACCGGCCGCAGGTTTTCATCCAGTTCAAAATAAGCAAATTGCTCGCCGGTGGTGGATACCATCAACAGCGATTGACCGATTCTTGCAAATTTTGCGTTGAAATCACCCAGAATTGCCAACGGATCGGTAAGATCGGTGCCGCCCCAGCCGGTGCCGGGTTCAGCCACCTGAAAATAGCGGCCGGGGGTTGAGCGCCGCCCCTTGATTTTAATGCCGCTTGGTTGCCAGCCTATCACCTTGCCTGCCTGATGTTCAGACATCACGCCGGTGATATGATCATCAACAACCACAACCTCATCGACCAGACCATTCCACTGGGAGGCAAACATACCAACGGTTGCCGAGCCACAGCCGACCCGCATACGCTCTTCTTCAATACCATTTATAATTGGTGGCTTGTTAGCCTCAACAATGATGGTCGACCCCTCATCAATCGTCAGTTCTGCGGCCTCGCCATTGCACAGCGTCAGTAAAGTGGCACAGGTGACACGACCCTCTTTTTTGCCGCCGCCTGTTAAGTGGTGAACGCCGCCAAGGGAAAGCATTTGCGAGCCATATTCGCCGGTTGTCACATGGCCAACGGGTTCTCCATTGGCGCGAACCAGATTGCGTTCCGGGCCCAAATGCCGATCCGTATCAATTTTTATCTTTGCGCCGCAATAGCTGAAAATCCCTTCGGTCACCACGGTCACCATATCAACGCCGTCAATCTGGCTTGAAACTATAAAAGGTGCCGGTTTGTAATCTGGATAGGTTGTGCCGGCGCCCACGGCGGTAACAAACATGGAATTGGAGGCCATTATGTCGCCGTCCCATTCTCGTTCATCATCGAGAAAAGGAACCAGTTCGCCACCCGCATCCACCCGGCGCTGCAAAATTGTTAGCGGATCAAGGCGAACCAATTGCCCAGCCTCATTCGCATAGCGATCACAAGCACCGGAACGCCCATCGGCAATATAACACATGACTGGACAGGCATCGCAGCGGATTTTCTCAGGCTTTGTAACCGGCTGCTGCATTTAGAGGCCTGCTCCTTCATTGATCAATTCTCTCATGATCTGATTAATTTCGGCACTTTGCAATCTGGCAAACTTTCCGGTTGGCGGAAGCGCTTCTTTGATAAAAAATTCAGGCAGTTCATCATCTTCGGTGCCAAAGCCCGCCTGTTTGTTAAATTCTGCTTCCAGTTTCAGCGTTTCCAAACCAATATTTTTGATGAATGCCGCATCAATGCTAGTACCAAATCCGTTATTTATCGCCTCTGCAATCAGTTGAAGATTTACATCGGTCACAGTGCGGCCAAAAACACAAATGCCAAATGAATCTGCGATAGCGCTGCCGATCTGCATTTTCAGACTTTCGGCCACCAGTTGGCGAATGGATTTATCATCACATTTGAAAGAAGGCGCATTGCCGGTGGTGTGGTCAGCCCCTTGCGCGGTTAACATCATTGAAATGCCGGTAACCTCGATCACACGCGGATCATAGGCACTGATCGCCTGTTTTTTGATCACTGGAACACGCGCAACGCCCAATTCGTCGCCAACGCGCGCTGTTCCCTGGGCCAAAAATTTGCCGCGCTCATTGCCTGCCTTAATATCCTCAAGACATTGGCGCATGAAATCGAGATCGCCAAATTCGGCTTCGCCTGCCTCCATCAAAACGCCGATTGTCGCCCCAAGCTCGATAGAATCAACCCCAAGATCGTTGGCGGTTGCGTTTAGATATGCCAATTCATCGGGGTCGCTCAAACCGCAATTCGTGCCAAGCAGGCCAATGGTTTCATATTCCAGCGGCGAGACAATTTCATTGCCATCTTCATCATTATAAACATTGCTGCATTTAATCAGGCAGCCGGGCATACAGGCATGACTTGTATCACCACGTCGCGAGAGGTTGAGTTCGCGAATATAATCACCGCCCATTTTTAAAGGATCAGCATCACTTCCACTGGTTAATTGGCCTGCAGAAAAATTATTCACCGGCAATGCGCCAAGATGATTGGTGAGATCGGCTACCATTGCTGTACCGGTTGTTTTGAGCGCTTGAACGGCGACCGACTCATCCAGTTTTTTGCCATAATCCTTAACCGCTACCATAATTTTCTTGCGGTCTTGAAAAGTTGGCATCTTGTGCTTTTCAATAACCACCGCTTTGATTTTCTTCATGCCCATAACGGCGCCAACGCCACCACGGGCGGCAAACCGAGACGGGCGATTTTCCGTATCGGAAAAAGCAATACCCGCAAGCAGCCCCAGATATTCACCAACCGGACCGCAGATGGCCAGAGAGGTTTTATCACCATATTTCCGGTGCAAAAGTTCAGCACATTCGAAATTCCCAAGACCTAAATAATCTGAAGCATCTTCAAAGCGGATCGGGCCATCCTTTGGGATGTAAATTACGCCCCATTCTTCAAGCGCACCATAAAAGGTGATGCCGACAATTTCGAGCTGCCCCATAGCAAAGGCAAATGTTCCGCCGCTGTTTGCTTCTTTTATACCGCCTGTCAGTGGGCTTTTGCAGCCAACACTCAAGCGGTTGGCGTTGGAAAAATTCGTACCGGCAAAGGGGCCGGCTGAAAATATCAGCGGATTATCAGCCGACATGGGGTCGACACTGGCGACCCCTTCTTCAAGCAGTTTTTTGGCAATCAGATAGCGGCCCGCATGGGCAATTTCCATTCCATCAAGTTCTCGCACACTTATTGTTTTTGAACTTAATTGAATATCGAGTTGTTTGCGCATGCGTTCCTCCACAATATGCAGCACAGATTGTTTCCTCGTAGGTACTCTGTCCTGCGCCATTCAGTTCATTTGTATACGAATGATTTTAATGGATGTAAATGGTGAACGGCTTAATTATATATTCAGCAAATTGTAATCTACTATATGCTAAAGCTGAAAACCATAATAGCATTCACCCAAGAGGTTCAATGACTTTCCAAGCAGCAATCGCACCCAAGATTACCGACTTTTTTTGGCCATCTGGAGTAGCAACAACGCAGGATTCGAACGGTAAGTTTGTTCGCCTGGCGTTGATGACCGCCATGATGTCGGTGGTCTTTGAAAAATCCACCAAATTGGCAAAATATAATTTCGATCAGGGCTATGAACCGCTTATTATGTTGGCTGGCATGGCGGCAACGCTGCCGTTTGTATTATTCGAAAAATACAGTCGCATTGCGATTTTACTGTTTGCCCTGCTGCTGGCGCCCACGGTTTATACAAATTGGGCAACCCTGGCCAACCATAGCTGGCTGGCTGTTTGGGCCATTCCTGTTGCTCTGCTATTTTCGAAATTCTGGGACGACCCGCTTTACGCCAATTATTTGCGCATCACACTTGGTGTTGTGATGTTGGCGGCATTTGCACAAAAAGTTCTGGCAGGCACCTATTGGGATGGCTCATATATCGCCTATTTAAGCTATTACGGCAGCCCCACTGAGCGGATGTTTCAGTTCTTGTGCACCGATGCAACATTGCAAGTTCCCTGTGGCTGGCACCGCTTCATTGGTATCTTCATAATGGGATGGCAATTTCTAGTCGGCATCCTGTTACTGGCAGGCGTGCGTTCTTTGCTGTTTTTGTTTGTTGAGATCAGCTTTCTACTGGGTGCGGGGCTGTATGCGGACGAAATGAACTTTCAGGTTTTAAACATCGCTCTACTTTGCATAGCCTTTAGAGTTGGTATGTCATATCGTTTGTTTAGCATTTGCGTGGTTTTGTTGGTGGTTGACCTTCATGGTATTGGGGAGTTTGTAGAACATGTCTTCCGGTAATTATCTTGCAAGCCTGAAAAAACTTTCTGGCAAACACTATGTCATTATATCGCTTCTGACAGTCCATACGTCGTGGATTGTCTACCACATGAACCTTGTTTCACAGGATCTCATAAACCCTTGGAAACTGGGCGGGTATGGCATGTATACAAAGCCCTCCAACAGGGCCAGCTTAAGGTTATACGACATCCGCTCCAAGACTGAAAAAATATCCAGGAAAACCTATACAAGCAAAGGTTTTCGCTCCGCTAATTACCGCTATTCATTTAGATGCCGGCCAATTAGCGAGGCATCATTGCTGATATTCTTGAAAGACAATCCGCATCTGGAAAATGTCGACCTGCGTTTTACTATCAAGGAGCGCGAATTTAGGCGCGACCCAATCAGGACCAAACTGATCAATCATTCTGTGACCGAAATCAGATGGCAACAGAAAGACAGTTTCAGATATTCTGGCAAGGTTTGCGGCAATGAATATACAGGTATCGTTGACTACAAATCATGACCCAGCCGAACATAACACTTGTTTATGATCATGATTGTCCGGTTTGCCGCAATTATTGCCAGGTGCTGAGCATCAGAGAAGCCGCCGGCAGCATGACGATTTTGAACGCTCGGGATAACCCGCCAATCATGCGGGAGATCAATGCACTCGGCATTGATATGGACGAGGGCTTTGTTCTAAAAATTGGTGACAAAATTTATCATGGCGCTGATGCAATTCATTCATTGGCGCTGTTAAGCACCCGATCCGGGCTTTTCAATACCCTCAATTATCAAGTATTCAGATCAAAAACCCTGTCGCGGATACTCTACCCGGTATTGAGAACAGGTCGGAATATTCTGCTCAAAATTCTGGGTAAAACCAAACTGGATAATTTGAAGTCTTGAGATAAAAGCCCCCCCGCACCAAACTCCCGCTTTGATCTGTCTGTCGGGTGTGCGATAGTTTGGAGATATGGGGATCCTTGTGACGATTGGTGCGTGCATTGCGCAAAAACAATTTCAACTTAAGACACTTAAGAGCCTTCAGACAGGTCGCTGATCATAACAGCATCAGTGCTGCTGCTCAACATGTGCATTTATCTCAACCGGCGATTACCCAGGCAATCGCAAAACTGGAATTAATTGTCGGCGCCAGCCTGTTCGACCGACAGGCCAATGGAATGTTTCCGACAAAAGCCGGTGAATTGTTTTTAAGCCGGGTGATCCGCGCTCTGGACTATATATTTGAAGGGGCAAGCCTTGCAAACAATGCTGCCCTGGGCCAAAAAACCAAGGGGTTTGGCAAGTTCGACCAACTGATTACATCAGCGCAATTAAACTCGCTTCTGGCGATTTCCATTGCCGGTAATTTTTCGCTTGCTGCACGTTTAATGGACATTTCCCAACCCTCGCTGCACCGGGCGGCGCGCGACCTTGAACGGCTCTGCGGGTTGGCACTATATAAAAAAACCAGTCAAGGAATCGAGCTTACCCGGGCTGCCAATTTGCTGGCTAAAAGTGCCAAACTGGCATTTAACGAGCTAGATCAGGGCTTGGAGGAAATAGAAAACTGGCGCGGGCGTGAAGTTGGTCGCATTGTTGTTGGAACCATGCCGCTGGCCCGCACATTTGTGCTGCCACAGGCCATTAATGCACTGATGGCGCAGAAGCCGAACATTGATGTAAACGTCATTGATGGCCCCTATAGCGATTTGTTGCATGGGCTTCGGCATGGTGAAATCGACCTGTTGGTTGGAGCCTTGCGCGAGCCAATTCCGATTGACGATATCGTTCAGAAAAAACTGTTTTCAGACACACTGGCGATTGCAGCACGCGCCGATCATCCTCTATTTTCAAAGAGAAATCTGGCACTGGCAGACCTGGCGAACTATCCGTGGATCGTACCACGCGAGGCAACGCCCACACGAGATTGCTATAATGATATGTTTGCAAAATCCAGTGGGTTGGAGCCATCTAATGTGATTGAGGCGAGTTCGCTGGTGCTGATCCGCGGCCTGTTGCTTGGCAGTGACCGGCTGACCATCATATCATCGCACCAAATTGCCCATGAGATTGAAATCGGATTGCTTGATTGCCTCAAATTCGACATGGGGCAAACGTCAAGAAATATCGGCACCACGGTTCGAAAGAGCTGGGTCCCGACCAGGAACCAATCGCTGTTTTTGGACCTGCTGCAAAAGGCCGGGGACCTTGTGAACAAATGATCGACAATATGCACCTGAAAGATCCTGAAAACATTGCCCTGATCGGTTTTGGCGAAGCGGCGCAGGCTTTTCATCAAGGCTGGTCCTCTAATATCTCCTGCCAGTTTGCTGCCTTTGACATTAAAAGCCTTGATCCTGATCTCACAGCCTCGCAAACAGCCATTTATGCAAGATCCGGCATTTCAGGCGCTGGAGATTTAGGCGCATGTATTCGGGATGCAGACGGTATATTTTCGCTGGTAACAGCTGATCAGGCGCTGATTGCGGCTGAAAATGCGGCCCAATACATCGCCAAGAACTGCTATTACTTTGATTGTAATTCATGCGCACCGGATACCAAAAAAGCCGCATCAAAGATTATTACCGCCGCCGGTGGCATTTATCTCGATGTTGCCATCATGGCTCCGGTTTATCCGAAATTGCACAGGGCGCCCCTGCTGGTTTCCGGGCCAAATGGCAATGCTGCACTTGCCTTTCTTACCCAAATGGACATGGGGGCTGAACTAATGGGTGCTGAAATCGGGCGCGCATCATCAATTAAAATGATCCGCTCCATTGTGATGAAAGGGCTGGAGGCAATCGTTGCCGAATGTGTACTTTCAGGCCGTAAGGCAGGTGTTGAGAATATCGTTTTGGACACATTGGAGAAAACATATCCGGGTTTTGGTTGGCATGAGCGGGCAAGTTATATGCTGGAGCGGATGATGGTGCACGGTCCGCGCCGGGCCGCTGAAATGCGCGAAGTTGCATTGACCGTTGAGCAGTTGGGACTGGATAATTCCATGTCGAAAGCGACGACCAACTGGCAGCAAAAGATAGGTCGTTTGGGGCTACCCGCAGGTGATGAAACCTTATCGGAACGTGCCGACAAAATATTGAGTGCGCTGGTGAATAAAAACTCTAAGAAATCTTGATACTGAGATTTCCAAAATCTTGATTTCTAAACATACCATTAGGTATAGTACGGTCTGTTATAAGCATGTCAACGCTGGCAAGACCGCATACCCGCACCAGCCCCTGCCCCTGAAACTTCGAGTGATCGGCGGCAACAATTACTTTTTCCGCGCAACCAATAATTGCCCGAGAAAATTCCGCCTCCTCGGGGTGAAAAACCATCAAGCCGCCATCGCTGGTAATGCCGCCAACGGTAATTATGGCATGCCGCACTTTGAACTGGCGCACAAATTCCAACGCTGACGCGCCGAGGGATGCCGTATCATCGGGGCGCAATTCGCCACCAGCCATAAAGACGCGATTGCTTTCATTGGTCGCCAGGGTGCGCGCCACTTCGGCAGAGTTGGTGACGACCATCAGGTTTTTACGCACCCTTAATGCGCGCGCCACATAGGTTGTGGTCGAGCCGCAATCAAGGATCAGCGTGTCGCCATCCTGAATTTCTTCGGCCACCGCCTTAGCAATTTGCCGCTTGGCTTCGGCATTTTCCTGAATACGCTTTTGGAACGGCGCTTCATGCAATGCGTCCGGCAAGGTCACCCCGCCATGCACCCGCAAAACCAATCCACGGTCAGACAAAGGCTTGAGATTACGACGGATGGTTTCATCAGAAACACCAATGGAACTGGCCAACTCACTAATCGAGCAGGAACCCAGATTTTGTACCGTATTTAGGATTTCAGACTGCCTGCGGCTTGCATACATTTTTGTACTTCCCAAATTTCAAATACTTGCCCGAGAACAATATTCCACAAAATACCACATAATTCATACAATTTATGTGGTTTTTCTTGACAATATGCAAATTATACCCTGATATTTGCCAAAAATTCAGGTGGTTGATTACGCCGCCTGCGCCACCAAGAGCACCAAGCCAGTAATCAAAAACCAACGGGAGAGAATTTCATGAATTACAAAAACATTATCAAATCGACGGTGGCTGCGGCCATGATGAGCCTGATGGCCGGGCAGGCCTCAGCGCAGTCGAGTGACCCGATTAAACTGACTATTCACGACTGGACCGGCCAATATGTAACCACTCATATCATGGGAGAAGTCTTGAAAAAGGCCGGGTTCAACATTGAATATGTTCAGGCCGATTATATCGCACAATTTGCCGGACTTGAGACCGGCGATCTGCATATTGCTATGGAAATGTGGGAAACTACAGGCAAGGATGCGATGGATGCGTCGCTGAAAACCGGCAAGACTGTTGATCTTGGCGAGACCGGAATGGATGCCAAGGAAGAGTGGTGGTATCCAAGTTACATGAAGGAAAAATGCCCCGGCCTGCCGGACTGGAAAGCGTTGAACAAATGCGCCGAAGTATTCTCCGTTCCGGAAACGGCTCCCAAGGGACGTTATCTCGGCGGCCCGGTTACGTGGGGTGGTTTTGATGATGAGCGGGCGGAAGCGCTTGGACTTGATTTCGAAGTCGTTCATGCGGGAACCGATGCGGCATTGTTTGCAGAACTTGAATCAGCCTATCAGCGCAAAGCACCGATTTTGCTTTGGGTTTATGCGCCCCATTGGGCGGTTGCAAAGTTTGATGGCGAATGGGTGGAATTTCCCGAATATACGCCGGAATGCTATAATGATGCATCCTGGGGCATCAACAAAGACATGAAATATGACTGCGGCAAGCCCTTTGGCTGGATCAAGAAAGTCGGCTGGAAGGGCGGCGAGGAGAAATGGCCGGGCGCTTACAAAGCAGTGCGCAATTTCAAAATCGACAATGATGAGATGGGCAAGATGATTGCTGCAATCGACCTTGATGGCAAAAAACTTGAAGATGTGGTTGCCGGTTGGATGAGCAAGAATGAAGCTCGTTGGAAAGCATGGATCCAATAGAGTGCTTTAATAATGCGGGCCGGAAAATTTCGGCCCGTTTGCACAAAATGACAAATCTGCCGGGCAAGATTGCAATTATGGCTTGGCCCGACACCAACTCACTTGAATATTCAGGAGCGATGCGTGAACGCCTCCCCGCAACCCAATGAGCGGCCCGTTAAACTTGGTTGCAAATCTGTTTGGAAAATATTCGGCGACAATCCTTCTGCCTTTCTTACGGATAACCCTCAACCCAGTGACGAAGAACTTGCGTCATCCGGCATGATTGGCGCTGTGCGTGATGCCAATCTCGATATTTTTGAAGGCGAAATTTTTGTCATTATGGGACTATCGGGCTCCGGCAAATCCACGCTTGTGCGCTGCATGACAAGGCTGATCGAGCCAACTGCGGGTGAAGTACTTTTTCAGGGTCAGGATATTCTAAAAGCTGATGAGAAAGAACTGATTGAATATCGCCGTCACAAGATGGGCATGGTGTTTCAACACTTTGCCCTGCTGCCGCATTTAAGCGTTCTGGGCAATGTCGCTTTTCCGCTGGAAATTCAGGGTATATCACGCGAAATGCGCGAAATGCGTGCCAATGAGATGATTGAGCTTGTCGGTTTAAAGGGACGAGAAAACTATTTCCCGCGCGAACTTTCAGGCGGCCAGCAACAAAGGGTCGGTATTGCCCGCTCGCTCTGCGTGGAACCGGAAATCTGGTTTCTTGATGAGCCATTTTCAGCCCTTGACCCGTTAATCCGTCGCGAAATGCAGGAAGAATTCCTGCGGCTTCAAAGCGTGCTGCACAAAACAATCGTATTCATTACCCATGATTTTGACGAGGCAATCCGGCTCGCCGACCGCATTGCTATTATGAAGGATGGCAAGATCATTCAAATTGGCACCGCAGAAGAATTATTGCTGCACCCGGCGGATAGTTATGTGGAGGAATTCACCAGCGGTATTCCGCGCGCCAAGGTATTAACCGCCGGTGCGATTATGACCAGGCCCAAGGCTTCAAGTTTTGCCGGTAGCGTGCAAATTACCACCAAAATTGAAGATTTGGCCGCAAAGCTTGTCCACAGCAATGCGCCCTATTGCGTAAAGAACGGCGAGGAAATTGTCGGGGAAATTTCCCGTCAGTCTGTGCTTTCAGTTCTGCTTGATCAGGAATTAATGTTGTGAACGCCACACGACATAGCACCGCAAGCAGCAGCAGCACCGCACAACGGTGGTGGGCTATTTGGGCCGGTCTGCTGGCGTTTACCTTGCTTTGCTATCTGCTGAAAGATAGCTTTCCCTGGCTGTTTAAATATCCACGCGCATGGACATGGCCTTTGCGTTTCTGGATCAGTGATTTCATGAAATGGCTGATGAACAGCCTCGATTTTGGCCTGTTTACTTTTCGCGAAGCCACCCGCTTTTTCTCATGGATTATCGAGCAGCCCTATTGGGTAGCGAAAAGCCTGCTTTCCAGTGGATTTTTAAAAGGACAAGGCAGCGGTGCGATTGAAATTTTCCCGCGCCTGCCGTGGGTTGGGGTCATTGGTATTGTCATGCTGATGGGCTGGAAAGTGGGTGGCCGTAACCTCTCCCTGCTGGTTGGCGCTTGCTTTCTATATCTGGCGGCCTTTGGCCAATGGGACAGCGCCATGACCACACTTTCCTCCATCGTAATTTCCGTTCCGCTTGGTGTATTTGGCGGGCTGTTGCTGGGCATTCAGGCGCATCGCTCCGCGCACTTTAATCAGGCGCTTTCGCCGATACTTGACCTGATGCAAACCGTGCCGGTTTTTGCCTATCTGGTGCCGGTGTTGATCCTGTTTGGTTTTGGCCCGGTATCGGCAATGATCGCAACCATCATCTATGCCATGCCACCAATGGTGCGCATCACAATATTGGCCTTGCAAAAAGTGCCCGATGAGATCGTGGAATTTGGCAAAATGGCCGGGTGCTCATCGCGGCAGCTCTTGATGAAGGTTCAATTGCCGACGGCAAAACCGGCTATTATGGTCGGGGTCAATCAGGTCGTTATGCTGTCACTCAACATGGTGATCATCGCTTCGATGATTGGTGCCGGTGGCCTTGGCTTCGATGTGCTGAACGCGCTTCGGCGGTTAAAAATCGGTGAAGGCATTGAGGCAGGTGTTGCCATTACTTTGCTTGCAATTGCGCTAGATCGGCTGAGCCAGGCTTTTGCAAACCAGCCGCAACCGGCGCAAATTTTAACATCGCAAAGCCTGTTGCAAAAGCATCCCTATTTACTGGCCTCAGCGGGCATCGCAATTACCACATGGTTGCTGGGGCTTGTGGTTCCGGCGGTTCAGATCTTTCCGGAAGAATGGCAGGTTTCCACCGGCTCTTTTTGGGGCGATGTGGTGAGATATATCAACATCAACTATTTCGACGAACTTGATGCGGTCAAAAATTTCCTACTGCTCAATATTATGATACCGACAAAGCGGTTTTTGCTTAGCCTGCCGTGGGTTGCGGTTGTTATTGGGGTTTCGATAGCAGGTGCGCGGCTTGGCGGCTGGCGGCTGGCTATGCTTGCGGGCCTTTCCGCTATTTTCATTGCAACGGTTGGCCTTTGGCCCAAGGCGATGATTACCATCTATCTTTGCGGCTTATCGGTAATAATCGCCTGTATGATCGGCATTCCAATTGGCGTTGCCGCCTCCCGCAATGAAAACTTGCACAGGATTGTTCAGGTTGTCATCGACACGCTGCAAACCCTGCCAAGTTTTGTTTATTTAATGCCGGTGGTCATGCTTTTTCGGGTCGGGGACTTCGCCGCCATGTTGGCGGTTATCGCCTATGCGGTGGTGCCGGCCATTCGTTATACCGATCACGGCATTAGAAATGTGCCACCACACCTGATTGAGGCCGCCATTGCCACCGGCTGCACCAAACGCCAAATCCTGTGGAAAGTGCAGATGCCCCTAGCTTTGCCGGAAATCATGCTGGGCATCAACCAGACCATCATGATGGCCTTGAGCATGCTGGTAATCACCGCCCTTGTTGGAACCCGCGACCTTGGACAAGAGGTCTATATCGCGCTGACCAAAGCGGATATTGGCCGGGGCATTGTGGCGGGTCTGGCAATCGCACTGATCGCGATCATCGTCGACCGGCTTATTGGCGCCTGGAGCAATAAAAGAAAACGCGAATTGGGGATTGGATAGTTGCTTCACCCTGACCCTATTTCAGAAACTCACCTATTTGGCGCATCCTTGCGCATTTTAAAAATTGCATATTTGAAGGACATTAAATGACCAGCTCAATTCCCTCCCATGCCCGCGTTGTTATTATCGGTGGTGGCATTATTGGTTGTTCCACCGCCTACCACCTGGCCGAACTGGGCTGGAAAGACGTTGTGTTACTTGAAAGTGGCAAACTCACCAGCGGGTCAACCTTTCATGCGGCCGGCCTTGTGGGACAATTGCGCTCAAACGCCAATGTTACCCAATTGCTGAAATATTCAGTCGAACTTTATGACCGGCTGGAACAAGAGACTGGACAGGCCACGGGTTGGAAAATGAGCGGTTGTCTACGGCTTGCCTGCAATCATGAACGACTGACCGATTATAAACGTCAGGCAACAACGGCGCGTAGCTTTGGCCTTGATATGGATATTCTCACCCCACTGGAATGCCAGGCTCTTTGGCCGATTATGGACAGCTCCGATGTGGTTGGCGGGTGTTATATGCCCAGTGATGGGCAGGCAAATCCATCAGACATTACCCAGGCGCTGGCCATCGGTGCGCGCAAGACCGGGGTTAAAATCATCGAGGATTGCAAGGTCACCGGCATTACGGTCAAGGACGGCCGCGCCTGCGGTATTTCAACCGAGCAGGGGGATATTTCCGCTGAATTTGTGGTCAATTGTGGGGGCCAATGGGCACGCGAGATTGGCGCTATGGCCGGTGTGAATGTGCCGCTGGTTTCGGTTGAGCACCAATATATGGTCACCGAACAGGTGGAAGGCCTCGATCGTAACATGCCAACAATTCGCGACCCGGATCGCCGTATTTATTTCAAGGAAGAGGTCGGCGGGCTGGTAGCAGGGGTTTATGAACCAAACCCCATTGCCTGGGCCGTAGACGGCATACCCAAGGGCTTTAACTTTACCTTGCTGGAAAGCAATTGGGATCATTTTGAACCGGCGATTACCCAATGTCTGCAACGGGTGCCAGCACTGGAAAAAACCGGCATCAAAGATCTGGTAAACGGGCCTGAATCCTTTACCCCGGATGGTAATTTCATCCTCGGTGAAGCACCGGAAGTAGATGGTTTTTTTGTCGGCGCAGGTTTCAATGCCTTTGGCATCGCCTCTGGCGGCGGGGCAGGCAAAGCACTGGCCGAATGGATTGTCGGCGGGGAATCCTCCACCGATTTATGGCCAGTGGATATTCGTCGTTTCGGCCCGCACCAACGCGATGTCAATGTGGTGCGGGAACGAACGCTAGAACTTTACGGCAAACATTATTCGATGCCCTGGC
>Ga0256839_1001420_pt1 | contig 29042 bp, 21 predicted proteins | sample 354166metaG_FD_185968 | JGI IMG/M metagenome (GOLD analysis project Ga0256839, IMG submission 185968) | Hydrothermal vent microbial communities from Mid Atlantic Ridge, Atlantic Ocean - 354-166 | ecosystem: Environmental > Aquatic > Marine > Hydrothermal vents | place: Atlantic Ocean: Mid... | reverse complement strand
GTGCGTAGGTACCAGTAATTTTTTGTGTTTGTACACATATCAGACAACAAGGCAATAACCGATGCTGGTTTGTTGCGCAGCAAGGCGGGCCAGTAGCCGCTAAGCCAGTCTTGCAGGCCATGATCTTCGTCCCGGTCCATGCCATGCACAAATGTGACCAGCAAACGACCAGCAGGTTCGCCGGGTATCAGCCCGAGAATCATCACGGCATGTAAACGCAACCACCAATAACCCCGGATTTCATCTTCCTTTTCGTCGTCAGGTTGTGCGATGGGGGCCAGGGAATCCAGCATGTGTTCTCCACGCCGAACGCATTCGTCAATCATATTGCGTGGCACCCGATCTTCATGTGCGATCATGATGTCGATCAGTTCTTCTGGCGTGCAAGCAACCAGTTTTTCATTTTTCATTTCAGGTGATTCAGTCATTGTCGTTTTTCCAGTATCGTCCAGCAGTGTAAATTTACAATCCAGAGTATAAGCAGAATACGCTAAAATTCGGTCATCGGCGGCACTTTTAACAAGGCTATCGACAAAAGCAGAAAACCTATCTCTTGCTCTATACTCGTGATGTTTGGGATTGAGGTATTACTGTGCATCATATTTATTTCATGGCACCAAAAGCAGGCGCTCTTAGGCGAGGTGAAATAACAAGTAATCGTCGTTCTATTGTGAGGAGTTTCAACGCAGCCACGAGATAAAGGGGGCGTGCAGTGGTTGGCCATCAGGTCGGTAATGTGTTCCCTGGCTTTTTTCAGTTTGACCTGCGCCAGTTAATAGCGCCAGAGTGATGCTGGAGCTGAAATGTAATATTGGGCAGGTGCCAATATGGGTGATCGATCTTGTTATGATATTTAAGCCCAAGCGACAAGGTTTCTCAAAATATATGAATAGCTCATTGATTGTTCATTATGATGATGGGGTTAACTACATGGGTGCTGATAGGCAGACCACATACTATGCACATGGATAGAGAGTCCCTATCATCTATGATAAGGGTCACCAAATAGAATCAGGCCATGCTGGCAATGCCCATGGCATTTTCCTGAACACGGGCAATTTCATCACGCACCCTGGCGGCTTCTTCAAATTCCAGGTCTTGCGCATGCTGGTACATTTTCTTTTCCAGTTGTGCAATGCGCTGTGCCAGTTGTGCCGGCGACATAGCGGCATATTCGGCCATTTCATCGGCCACTCTGGCAAACTCACCCGGCTTGAGTCGGTCGTAGCCTTTGCCGGTACTTCTGCCCCCTTCCATGATGTCGGCAATCTGCTTGCGAATGGTGGTAGGCGTAATGCCGTGTTCTTCGTTATGAGCTCGCTGTTTTACGCGGCGTAATTCGGTAATGTCGATAGCCTTTTGCATAGACTTGGTAATTTTGTCGCCATACAAAATTGCCTTGCCTGCCGCATTACGAGCAGCACGGCCAATGGTTTGAATCAGCGAACGTTCCGAACGTAAAAAACCTTCTTTATCCGCATCGAGGATCGTCACCAGCGATACTTCCGGAATGTCCAAGCCTTCCCGCAGCAGGTTAATACCCACCAGCACGTCAAACTCCCCTAGGCGCAGGTCGCGGATGATTTCCATACGCTCCACGGTTTCAATATCCGAGTGCATGTAACGCACGCGCACGTCATGATCACTCAAATAGTCGGTAAGGTCTTCAGCCATGCGTTTGGTGAGTGTAGTTACCAGTACACGCTCATTCACGGCGGTGCGTTTGTGAATTTCAGACAGCAGGTCGTCCACTTGTGTGGTCGCCGGACGCACTTCGATCACCGGATCCAGCAGGCCAGTGGGACGCACTACTTGTTCGATAACCGCACCGGAATGTTCAGCTTCGTAAACAGCAGGCGTCGCTGACACAAAAATAGTTTGCGGCATCATGCGTTCAAATTCATCGAAGCGCAGTGGCCGGTTATCCAGGGCTGACGGCAGACGAAATCCGTATTGCACTAGGTTTTCTTTGCGCGCACGATCACCCTTGTACATGCCGCCGATTTGCGGCACGGTGACATGAGATTCATCCAGAATCAGCAGTGCATCTTTGGGTAGATAATCAATGAGTGTTGGCGGCGGATCACCCGCTTCCCGTCCTGACAGGTAGCGCGAGTAGTTTTCTACCCCCGAGCAATAGCCCAGCTCCAGCATCATTTCGATATCGTATTTGACGCGCTGCTCCAGACGCTGTGCTTCCACCAGTTTGCTCTCTTCATAAAAATAGGCGAGACGATCAGGCAGTTCGAGTTTGATCTGCTCCACTGCGTGCAACACTGTGGCGCGTGGTGTGGCGTAGTGGGTTTTGGGGTGTATGGTAACCCGTGGCACACGTTGCAGTACTTCTCCGGTGAGCGGGTCAAAATACGCGATATTGTCGATTTCATCGTCAAATAGCTCCACACGCACGGCTTCCCGGTCAGAGTCCGCAGGAAAAATATCAATAACATCACCGCGCACTCGATAGGTGCCACGATGCAGCTCCACATCGTTGCGTTTGTATTGTAGTTCCGCCAGACGGCGCAGGATTTTGCGCTGATCGATAGTTTCTCCACGGGACAAATGCAGCAGCATTTTCATGTACAATTTGGGGTCACCCAGGCCATAAATAGCTGATACAGTAGCAACGATGATTACGTCTTTGCGCTCCAACAGTGCCTTGGTGGCAGAAAGACGCATTTGCTCGATGTGTTCGTTCACCGAGGCGTCTTTTTCGATAAAGGTGTCCGAGGACGGGACATAGGCTTCGGGCTGATAATAATCATAATAGGAAACAAAATATTCCACCGCATTCTGCGGAAAGAATTCTTTCATTTCACCGTAGAGTTGGGCTGCCAGGGTTTTGTTGGGGGCCATCAACAATGCTGGGCGCTGTACAGCTTGAATCACATTGGCAATGGTGAACGTTTTGCCGGAACCGGTAACACCCAGCAGGGTTTGCCCGGCTTCGCCTGCCTCAATGCCTTCAATGAGTGATTTAATGGCCGTGGGCTGATCACCTGCGGGCTCAAATTCCGATTCCAGTTCAAATTTTTTTGTCATACTCTTCACATACGCTAAGTCCAATCGAGTATATTACCTGAATCAGCTGTTGCTAATAACCTGTCACATGCGATTAACATTTGAGGAACTTCGTTTGAGCAAACCATCATCTGAGCAATTGTCCCACCGGGTACAAAATATCAAACCCTCGCCAACGCTGGCGATTACTGCGCGTGCCCAAACGCTCAAAGCTGCCGGAAAAGACATCATCGGTCTCGGTGCTGGTGAGCCTGATTTCGACACGCCGGAGCACATTAAGCAAGCTGCTATTGCCGCCATCCATGCGGGTGATACCAAATACACCGCCGTAGATGGTACGCCTGAACTGAAAGCAGCGGTTGCACGCAAGTTTGAGCGCGACAATCAATTGAGTTATTCCATGGATCAGATTCTGGTGTCCTGCGGAGGCAAGCACAGTTTTTTTAATCTCACCCAGGCGTTACTGAACGCAGGCGACGAAGTCATCATCCCTGCCCCATATTGGGTTTCCTACCCGGATATGGTGACCTTAGCCGAAGGTGTACCGGTCATCATAACGGCAGGCATTGAGGCCGGATTCAAAATCACCCCCGAACAGCTGGCGGCAGCTATTACGCCCAAAACACGCATGGTGATCATCAATAGCCCTTCCAATCCTACGGGCGCAAGCTACACTCAAGACGAACTCAACGCATTGGGCGCGGTATTGAGTCAGCATGAAAACATCATCGTTGTCACCGATGATATCTATGAGCATATCAGCCTCACGGGTGAACCTTTCGCCAATATTGTTACCCTGTGTCCGCCACTGTTTGAGCGTTCAGTGGTGCTCAACGGCGTCTCCAAAGCCTATTCCATGACCGGCTGGCGCATTGGTTATGCCGGTGGCCCGGCATGGCTGATCAGTGCCATGAAAAAGATCCAGTCGCAAAGCACTTCCAATCCTGCCTCCATTTCGCAGGCCGCAGCACTGGCGGCGCTGAATGGTGATCAGGCCTGCATTCAAACCATGGTGGCCGCCTTCCGTGAGCGTCATGACTACGTGCTGGGTCGGCTCAATGCCATGAAAGGTATCCAGTGCCTGTCTTCGCAAGGCGCGTTTTACAGCTTCCCCAATTGCCAGGAAGCCATTACTGCATTGGGTCTGGCGGATGATGTGGCCTTTGCCGAGCACCTTATCAACGAATCTGGTGTGGCGTTGATTCCCGGTTCCGCTTTTGGAGCACCGGGTTATGTACGGCTGTCATTTGCTACCAGTATGGAAAATTTGACCCAGGCACTGGATCGCATTGAGTCCATCGTTAATATTTAGGGCAACCTGCTTTAACCTCAATTAATTCGCTGGATCTACTGCGAACGACTATGACTACGACCCAAACAATTAATTTAGGTTAAAAAAGCACAGTATCTATTGACCGACACCAAGACCACAGTTAACATACGCCCGCTTGATTTGCTGTTCCCCAGTAGCTCAGTTGGTAGAGCAGCTGACTGTTAATCAGCCTGTCCCTGGTTCGAGTCCGGGCTGGGGAGCCATATTATTTCTTGCGGTATTTTCCAATACTGTGTTGCGTCGTTAGCCTCCTGTTTCTGTCGCCTGACTTTTCCTATTTTTCAAGCGCAAAAAAAACCCCGCTATGGGTACGGGGTAGGTAATTGGATCGCTAGCTCCTTTTATTATCATTTTTTGTTCCCTCCAGCGAACCGAAAACACTGGGTAAAGCATAATACCCCGGACTTATTACTCATGCTGACTTGTGCCACTTTCAGCATCCTACCAATCACAGCAGTCAGTATAAACGGTAAAAACTTTCGTTAGAGCCTCTTGCAAAACTATTTCATGACAATCAACAATCAATGGGTTACACCCGATACATCACCGTAAGCCATTGATATTTGCCTCGTGTTTGGAGTTTTGCAAGAGGCTCGTTAAATTGTATGTTTTCCTGCCTTGCTGTTGTGGCTGTCTTTCTTATCCATCTGTAGTACCCTACCATGTCTGCCGTAAAGCACCCTATTTTTTGGCGCTATGAAAAAATCTGAAACCGTTGGTTTTCGATTTTCGCCAGAAAAACTGCCCTTGCAGTGAATTGCAAGGAATGATGTTCTATAGGGATTAAAGGCATTCATAGAAATGCCGCTCCAATAGATACACCCCGCACTCATTCAAAATAACCGTAAATCAAGCAGGTGAGCATCATTATTTTACTATTTTCTTGTCTATTTTCCCGCCCTTCTGCGTTGCTGCTACGGCCACGTAGCTCTCTATGTTTACTTTCGCAACGCCTTGAGGGGCAGGAAATATCCTGCAAAAATGTTATTCAATCAATTGCGCCCACCGACTTATAATCCGACTCAAATACATCCGCGATGCTCTCTTACAATATTATCTGTCGTTCCATCTGGCGTGTGGCCTTCGCAATGTTCGGCTTGCTGTTTAATTCAGTAATAGTGGCGGAGACAAATACATTACCTGACCCATATGAGGAAGAATACTCACCCTATGCCGATGTCGATTTCTGTAATGAAGAAGATGCAGACGAAGAGAGTTTGCCAGAAAATGTGATGGAAATACTGTACAGCAATGCACGCATGGCCTTTATGTTCGGGCAATACGAGGTTGCCTATAAAGCCTGGGAACCGCTGGCATATGAAGGTTACGCTAAAGCCCAGGCATCATTGGCTTGGATGTACCACACAGGCAACGGTATAAAACGTAACATGACAACTGCGGCTTTGTGGTATCGAGAGGCAGCAAACCAAGGGCATGCCATCGCACAAAATAACTTGGCGGTCATGTATGAAAGCGGCCTGGGTATAAATATTAACCAGAAAACGGCAGCTTTTTGGTACAAAGAGTCTGCTAACTCTGGTTACTCTTTTGCACAATACAATATGGGACGTATGTATTCTGAAGGTCTGGGTGTTAAACAAGACAACGAAGAGGCAAAATACTGGTGGCGCATCGCATCACGCCAAGGTGTACAAAAAGCTACTGAATCACTAGCGTTATTGGAAGAGCGGCCTGTGGTGCAAGCAGAAACAGCCGACGAAACCACCGGCCCTGCCATTGCCCACGCACCCTACCACAGCAACCCTGTGGCAAAAGGCTTGGCATGGATAGAGGGGCAGCAACATAATCACTACACCATTCAACTGGCACGCAGTAAAGATGCTGCCTGGATACTTAAATTGGCAGCTTCCGAGCAGCTGGATCAGGTTATCGTGCAATTCAAGTCCAAGGATAAAAAAGGTGAAGAATGGATTAATCTGATCTACGGTAGCTTCTCCAGCTATCAAGCCGCAGAAAAAACACGCAGAACTTTACCCGATTCTTTTCGCAAAGAATCGCCCTGGCTACGCCGGTTTGGTGAAATTAATGCGATTTTATTGAAATAATTTTCTTCCCGTTTCTCTGCATTCAATCGAAAAAACTTGCGGTAAATCGCAAAAATTAATGACATTGGCATTTTTTCTGCTTAACTGTGTGGGGGGATAAATCTGAGTCCGTATCTTCAGGTTAATTATAAAAAAACACATTGCCCTAAATAAATCAGTTGAATTATAACAAAGCTGCCTAAGATACTGAAAACACCTTGAGTTCAGTGCATTAGGCTCACCCACCGTAAATTTAACTGATTAATCGGGGATTATCGGAGACCGTCAACGGTGCCACAAAATCATATTGAAAGACGACAAACAAAAGATCGTCGTAGCGGAGATGATCGCCGCAGCTGGCAATGCCAACTGGATTTTCCGTATGTGGACAGTCACGGCACTCTGGTGGGGGTTGATCGACGCCGCATAGTGGAGCGCCGCATCGAATATGCTGAATATGTTAATGGTGACCGTCGCAGCGGAGCGCCGAGATAATCTATTCATTAATCACACGGAACCGTTTGATTACTTGAGCGGGTAAGCGGTCAACTGCGAAGTTCAGGTTGAAGGGTATGATGAACAGCATCAATGCCAGCGATAAGTCACTTCAACAATGTTTCCATTACCCATGTATTCAATTTTCTCACAAATAGTGTGCAACAACTGAATTCCCCGACCGGAATGTCCTACATTACTTTCCAGTGAAACCTGGTTTTCCTGATAATCAAACCCATTCCCTGTATCCTCAACACGTATCGTTAACAATCCACCTTCGGCATTAGGCTGATGTGCCACATAAATACTGATACTGCCATCGTCAAGATTGGATAACCGTGCTTCTCTTTCCATATAATATTTTGCAAAACCATCTGCCGTTCCCTTTAACGTGGAATCAAGATTCAAAATGCCATGATCCAGTGCATTGGTAAATAATTCTGAAAAAACCGTATACAGCTGTTGGCGCTGCCCGCGGAAACCTTGCATATCACAAACAGATTGGATTAATAATGGCAACGGATCAAAACAGCCCAACAAGTCTGCACTGAGCCCCATGGAAAAATCCCATGTGGATGACGGTTGTTCCACCCGCTTGGTATATGCTTTGTCGTGAAAAACAGTATCTTCCAGTTGTTGCTGGTTATATTGTAATTCAATCATCGTCATATCATCCTGCTGCGCGCCACCGGCTTGGAACTTTATTAATTCATTACGAATATCATCAAACAGCTCGGTAGAATTCGTATTTTTTACAAACATATTTTCCAAACGCTGATGACCAAACATAAGGCCATCGGGATTTGCTGCTTCGGTTATTCCGTCAGAATGAATGTAAATACGGTCATCCTGACGTATTTCTATCATTTCGACACGCCGGTTAAAGCTTTCATCACAGGCAATACCTAACGGCAAATGGCGTGGGGGCAGTGAGCGTATAATTTTTTGCTCTTTCTCACCATAAATAACCACAGGGGGAATGCCACCGTTCCACACAGAAAGGGTATGACTGCCGGGGTTCAGGTCAATGGCACATGCGGCTAAAAACATATCCGTTGGCAATATTGTTTTTAATTTTGTATTGATTTCTGTGACAATTTCAGCGACAGAATAACCTTTTGCGGTCATTCCGTAAAAAACGCTGGAAACGGGTAAGACCCCTATCGCTGCGGCCAAACCATGCCCGGTAAAATCACCCAACAATACATGCAAGCCACCAGATGGTTTGGGGGCAGCCAACAAAATATCCCCTGAAAAAAGTGACATGGGTGACAACATGGACTTCACATAGGGCAAACTCAGCGAACCCGTTTCGATAATATTAGCAAACAACCGCTTAGCCAATTGTTTTTCACGGTCGAAACGTTTTTGATGACCGTCCAGTTCATTACGTTGATGCTGCACTGTCTTGTATAGTTCACGAATACGTAACAAAGTACCTATACGCGCCTGTAACAGGATACGGTTATAAGGTTTTGTGAAAAAGTCATCACCACCCGATGCCACACACTTGGCTAAACCTTCACTATCCGATGTCGCCGTTAAAAAAATCACAGGTACAAAAGCATCAATACTCATCGCTTTGATGCGTTGTGTGGCTTCGTAACCATCCATGTTGGGCATTTTGATATCCATCAGCACCAGATCGGGATGTTCACGACCAAACACATCAACCGCTTGCACACCATCAGCGGCTTGCAAAACATGGTAACCTTGTTTTTCAAGAATAGCCTTCAACGCCAAACGATTCGGAATATCGTCCTCCGCAATAAGTACCGTGGGCATTTTGCTGTTTAATGGTATGTTTTCAGACATATCAATTACACTGGCGGAAAGACTCATAAGACGAATAATAACCCGTAGCGTTTAAGATTCAGGTAGTTAGGAATGGACATTAAATAACTTATGCAATTGGCATCTCTTCTTCAGCCCGTCTTCGCCCGTTCTTCAATCGTAAAAGCTCGAAATAAGGGTGACTATTCCTGCGCTTTTACTCAATTAGAACGAACACCAAAAGTAGGCGCTTTAGGCGAATACGAACTAAATAAGAGCGCCACTTATATAAGTTATTTAATGTCCATTCCTTAGTTGGCGTGCATCATGTAACTTTCATGGAAAGGCTACCGTACTCTGCTATCGCCTCTTGCCTGCATCCCTTTAGACAAAAATGACGGGCAATAGCCAAACTGTTGCAAGGAATTCAACCTCGCCATGAAACTACAATTAATACTTGGTTTTCAATCGCTGCGGATATATGAAAACACCACATAATGCCCGGCCACATAGGCTGACATTTTAGTCCATCGTAAACAGACTTTGGAAATTGGCCACTGTTAAAATATTTTTAATATCTGGAGAGCAGTTGACAATGGAAATATTCGCCGCATTGCCGCCCAGATATTCCCGCATCATCAACAACATACCCAGTGCTGAGCTATCCATGTAATTTGCACTACTCATATCAACGATAAACTGCGTATTTTCATTAGGACTGGTGTCGTAGTAACAATCACGAAATTCATTTTGCTCCGCAAAATCAAAACGGCCACTGATTTTTATGGTAATAGTGTTGTCATCTGTTGAAACTTCAGATGTAACTGGCATTCGCGTTCTCCATTCTTGTATTGCTAATAAATACTCTCCGGCATCCTCGCCGAACAAAGTGGGTGAGCACCGGATTATATCCGAGTCTCACCCTATACTATGCTGACCTGACCGTTCTATCGACTCTTTTTTTTGCAACTTAAACGGGGTTTTTTCTGCGCGGTTGATCAATATCAACGATGCATTCCTTTGCCGGGTTTTACAGCGCCACGATAAACATCGTCTGTCATACACAGCAAACACGGCACACATCCCGTATGAGAATTAAAAATTAGTCTTTGGTCGCCTCCACTTCAATGGTCAGGTTAATAATATCACCCACCGCCGGCAACCCATACTTCATGCCAAAATCTGATCGTTTCAGCTGGGTAGTTGCATCAAAACCACAAACCTGTTTTTTATTGAACGGATGTACGCCGCAGTTAATGCTGGGTACTGCAAGGCTCACAGATTTAGTCACGCCCATAATAGTCAAATCTCCCACCACTGTAGCTCCCTTACCCTCAAAGGTCACCTTGGTGGATTTAAAAGTGATTTCCGGAAATTCAACCGCATTGAAAAAATCTGGCGAGCGCAGGTGATCATCACGTTTTTTAAAGCCCGTATCAATTGAAGCGGCATCAATCACAATATCCACCGAACCAATACCTTTGGCCTGATCCATAGTCAGTTTGCCCGTGGTTTTACCAAAACGCCCGTGCAGTGTCGAAAACCCCAGGTGATCAACGGTAAAGTTTGGGTAGGTATGGGTTGGATCAATGGTATACGATGCTGCCATGCTGCTCATCGGTAACAATAATGCACTGGGTAACAACAACATGCTGGCAAGTATGACGGTTTTTTTCATGGTCGATCTCCTTGGTTATAAATTTTAGATAGTAATATTGAAAATGCAATTTATGGTTATTTCTTGTTTTTTCGCTAGCTCAGATTGATTGCCGGACTGACATTTTTCTGCCAATTAAAAGCTCACTGGCCCTGCCGCACGCCAAGTCAACCAAACAGCAAGCAATACAGGAATGCTGACCCATAGACAAGCTACGATTAATTTCAGCCAGCGCTGCTGTAATTTGATTAATCTGACGGGCTCGATCAGCAGCAGCCCTGCAAACAATGGCACCAATGCCAGACACAGCAGCACTGACACTGGCAGCTGAGCGTATACCGTTGCGGCTGAAGCGAGCAAAATCACTGGCACTGCCGCTGCGTACACAGCCAACATACCCAGCCTGACAGGTTTTTCCGCTGCCCCCAGCAACCCCACAACAATCACCGCACCCGTTGCAGCTGAAACAGCAAATGCCAGCTGGCTGTACAGTGCCGATGCGGCAATCAGCGTCGTTACTCCTGTACCTGTTGCTAACATCAGTGCGCTGGCAGCCTGTGCGCTAAATGCTGTTTTTTGCACTCGTCCCAGCACACCGATGCCATAAGCAAGAACAGCAGCATATAGCATAACCGGCCCTGCCATTATCAAGACGGCCATACCCTCCTGGCGTTGTACCACGGGCCAGATAATCCACAAGGCCGCCGTTGCCAACAGTAACGCGGGCAACACCTGAAACGTGCGCCCTAACCCGACTGATCTAGGCATTGCAGAAACACGCTCCAACAACAACACCACAAAAGGCAGGAGTACACTGCAAATAATAATCTTGCGTGTGGCTGTCAGTGGCTGCAAAGCCAGCCCAGTGGTCAACAAAACTGTGACAACAAATCCTCCGACAATCGCCAGACCCAGCCCACCCGGTAAAAAACGACGCAGCACCAGCGCCAACACCAGCGCCACTGTAAAGGGAGCAACGGCGGCCTGGATGGCAGGATCAGTGAGCAGTTCTTGCATTATTGACGTAACAACATCAAGTTGGCAGACAAATCAGGACGCTGCATGACTGCCATCACACCAAGGTTTATTGCCGGTTTTTCCACATCCACAAATATATATAGTTTCATCCTTCCCGGCAGTATAAATCAGTGGTTCCGTGCCAGGATGTTTCGCATGACTGCCATCGCAGAATGGTGCTGTGTTGCTATGGCCGCATTGGCAAATATAGGCCGTTTCACCCGTCTTCAATGTGTGTTCGTAAGGTTTACCACGCGAATACATACTCATATTTTCCTCCTCCTATTGAATTGTGTATGACAACGTTCTGCTCAAAAAAACTCACAAAATTTTCGTCTGGTTTATTGCTGGAAAATTGAGCATAATCAAGCATCTGTCAAATAAAAAGTAGAAACATTTGAGCAAATCATTCAACTTTATTGAATACCTGTCAGCCGATGCCTCAATTAGCCTCAAAAAATGGCCGCTAAAGGTTAAGTACCTACCAGCAACGAGTAATACGGTGACCACATATTTGCCATTCTGTTTTCCACATTACCATGCGATATAAATTCACCGCCAAATGGCTGTGCAGCAGCCTCGCTATTGTTGTCCTGTACCCTACGCTGGTATGGGCCGTCCCGCACGATGTCGCACAAGATGACTTCGCGCAACGTGTGGTCAACTTCAACAGTGCAACGCTTGCGGAGCAACGTACCCGGTTTTTGGCTGCAGAAAAGGCGCTAAACCTGGGGCGCACATCGGAATTCCACCGTTTATTACCTACACTGACAGATTATCCGCTCTACCCTTACCTGCACTACCAAGACATCAAACATCACCTGCACAATATTCCGTTGAAAAAAGTGTCCTCATTTCTTGATGAATATCAAAACCTGCCGGTATCACGCTCACTGCGCCGCAAACTGTTGTACCAATTGGCTCGTCAGGAACGCTGGCAACATTACCTGGATTTTTATACACCGACAAAAAATGTCCGTTTACAATGTCATTACCTTGACGCGCTGATTCACATGGGAGAAGCCGAAACCGCATACCCTGACATCAAAAAACTGTGGCTGACCGGTCGCTCACAACCACGCGCCTGTGACCGCATATTCAAACACTGGAAAGCCGCAGGCAAGCTCACCACCGAACTGGTATGGCAGCGCATAGAGCTGGCACTGAACAAGGGTCGTCGCACACTGGCACGTTACCTTCTACGCTCACTACCTGTCAAAGACCAAAAGTTGGCGCAGCTGTGGATCAAGTTACATCGCAAACCGCAACTGTTATCCCGCTACCAACAACAAATCATCCATGATACACACGACATGGCACCGCGACTATTTGTTAATATCGTAAAACGTCTGGCGCGACGCGCTCCGCAAGAGGCGGCAAAAATCTGGTTTTCCCCCGAGCGACAACATACCGCAACAGCTGCTGAACAATACGATGTTCCGCAACAAATCGCCATTGCCCTGGCACGTAAACAACAACCGGAATCCGATGCCTGGTTTTCTATCATCCCCACGGAATATCTCAACGATACCGCACGCCAATGGCGGGTACGCATTGCCTTGCGTCAGGCTCAATGGGCACAGGTACTCACCGCACTGGGCGCTCTCACGCCAAAACAGCAGGCCAGTGACCGCTGGCAATACTGGCGGGCACGCGCCCATGAAGAACTGGGCGAGTCTGCAACGGCCACAACGCTGTTCACCACCCTCGCCCGGCAACGCAGTTATTACGGGTTTTTATCCGCAGACCGTTTGAGCCTGCCGTATGCTATTGCTGACCGTCCTCATAAAAGCAGTGCGGGTACCTTGTTTGAAATCGGCCAGCGACCGACTGTGAAGCGCGCCCGCGAATTCATTCATTTAGGACGTATGTTAGAAGCCCGCCGGGAATGGTGGGTAGCAACGCAGCAGATGAATAATGACGAGCGTGTCGATGCTGCCAAACTGGCACAGCACTGGGGCTGGGCGGGACAATCTATTCTCACCATGGCCAGCACCGATCAACGTGACGATCTCACTTTGCGCTTTCCCCTATTGTTCCAGGAACAGATTCTCAACTATTCCGAACGCGAGGAGATCAACCCGGCCTGGACCTACGGAGTTATCCGCCGGGAAAGTGCCTTTGTGCAGGATGCGCGCTCGCCGAAAGGTGCATTGGGGCTCATGCAGCTCATGCCAGCCACCGCGAAATATATTTCCCGCTCCCTGCCCAAAAAATACCAGGGTAAATCCAAACTCACGCAAGCTGACATCAACCTCTCCCTGGGCACCCGTTATCTGCGAAAAATGCTCAAACGCTTTGGTGGGCAGACGGTGCTCGCCACCGCTGCCTACAACGCCGGAGAAGGTCGCATCATGCGCTGGCTGCCCACGGAAACCACGCTGGATGCTGAACGCTGGATTGAAAACATCCCTTTCCGGGAAACACGCGAATACGTCACCAGCGTATTGGCCTTCACGATTATTTACGCAGATCGGCTGGGCTTTGAACAAAAACGTCTGAGCCAGCACATGTCAGCCGTGCCAACCCGCGAAACTTTATAAAAAATACCAAAAAAAATGCCCCCTGTAAAAACAGAGGGCATCTTTCCAAGGCTTGGCGGTGCGATACCGCCCTTTACCGTGAACCATACACGCGAGGTGGAAGCCGGTATGACGCATCAGGATCTCTGGACAAAGCAGAAATACGCAACAGCATCAAACACCCAGGCTCCAGATTATGCAAGTTGGGTCAAACAGCATATCAAGGGCGGCACTCGTTATTAATACTAGTGATTATTTTCAGCTTCGCAAGCTCAAAAACAGTTTAAAACGCTAAGTGACCAATTCATAAAGGAATTTAATGTAAAACCATTTCAGGCTTGTTTTCCTGATAGTTATGCGTGGTTTTTACCATGCCGCTATATATTTTATCGTACCATTGTTGTCTGAAATAACGATAAACCAATGCAACATCACAGACACAGTGCAATTTGTTTTTCAATACGTTTCGGTGAAACCGAAATCACTGTTTTCATTGCTTGCGCAAAAAGTGACACCCTGTATTCCTCCAACATCCAGCGTAAGTGAGTGACTTCAGCGCTGTCGGCCACTGTTTTTTGCAGGCGCGCATGCTCCTGTAAAAAGGGTTGCAATAATTGTAGCTTTTTTTCATCCGCCGCTGGGGAATCCGCTAACTTATCCAGCCGTACTATCAGCGCACGAAAATAGCGCGGAATTTCTTGTAACCATAAATAGGGGGTTCGCGTTAAAAACCCCTCATAAAGCAATGTATCCAGCTGTTTTTGAATATCCTGTTTGCTGTTTTGACTGCAACGATTCTGTATCGTTTGAAATTGCTGTCGGGCAGTTTGATAAGCAATGAGCGTTTGCTCTACCCGCTTGCACACCTGATTAGCCACGGGCATTAATGCATTGACCTGTCGCATGCAAGTGGCAAATACGGTCTGTTGACGAATGGCATAGCCTTTTTCAAAAAAACACTGATCCAGGATCAGTTCAAGCAAATCGTTTTTCAAATCATCAGCCGATGCAAACACTGAATAAATAAGACACATTTCATTGAGTTTCGGCATTTGACGTAATAAATATTTCACGGCTTTTGCATTTTCAAGCATTGCCAAACGCCTCAGTCCTTTTCTATGCTCCTGCATAGCCGCAACCGGTGCATCAAACAACGCCACCCCCACCGCAGACCCTTTATCGACGATGGCGGGGTAAGCTCGATAGTCCTGTTCACCTCGCGTCACTTTGATAAACTCAGGAAGGTCACCAAATTGCCAGGAAGTGATGTCGTCCTCAGGCCATGAAACATCACTGTGTGCCTCGGCCATTTCTTGTGCAGCATGCTCACCAAAGCGTGATTGCAATTCAGTGAGTGAACGACTTACACCCACACTTTTTTTCTGGTGGTCAACCACATCAAAACGCATCAACAAATGCAATGGAAGCTGATCAAGTTGCCAATCTTTAGCCGTGACAACAATCATCTTTTCTTTTTTTAAAAAAACCGCGAGGTTTTCCATCAACGTCTGTCGATGACCGACACATGCCTGCTCATCAAGATAGGTAAGAGCAGATTTCACCGTGTCAGGAACAGGCACTAACTGCTTGCGAAGACTTTTTGGCAATCCTTTGAACAACGCCGTTACTTTTTCAGGCAAAAAACCCGGCACCAGATAATCAAACTGTGTTTGCTCAAACTGATTGATGGATGCCAGAGGAATCATTACCGTGACACCATCATCGTCACTGCCGGGACTGAAACAATACTTGAGCTGTAATGGCATATCATTGAACACCCTCTCTCCCGGGTATTCTGTGTCCGTCGAAGTGGATGCGGACCGGAAAACATCTTCCCGTGTCAGCCGTAACAAATCAGGCGTTTTGACTTCGACTTTTTTTCGCCATTGCTCAAACGTGACATGATCACGCACGGATGCGGGCAGTTTTTCCTCAAAGAAATGACATAATTCAACATCGTCAACCAATACATCCTGGCGCCGCGTTTTGGATTCCAAAGAACAGGCTTCTTCAATCAGTGCCCGATTATGTGAAAAAAATGTGGCTTGTGTACGATAGTTTCCTTCCACCAGTGCTTCACGGATAAAAATACTGCGCGCCACCCCAGGATCTATCGGCCCGTAATTGATGCGGCGCGCGCCATGCACAACCAGTCCATACAGCGTAACGGTTTCATCCGCCATGACAATTCCCCGTTTGGGGTTCCAGTGCGGCTCGCTGTAGGTCCGTTTAACCAGATGCTGTGCAGCAGCTTCAATCCACTCCGGTTCAATACACGCATTTTGTCGTGCAAACAAACGGCTGGTCTCCACCAGTTCTGCGGCCATCAACCAGTGTGGTGGTTTTTTTGCCAGACCTGAACCGGGGAATATGTGGAATATTGATTGTCGTGCGCCCAAATATGCGGCCATTTTTTTCTTTTTAATCGCTTTCTGTGTTCCGCTCTGCTTTTTTTCGTCCGTATTTTTGACACCAATATTACCCAGCAAGCCGGTGATCAGTGATTGATGAATCGCCGCATATTCCGCCGGGCTGGAATGGGTTTTCAGCCCCATACCTTTGCTCAATGTGCGCAACTGCTGAAAAGTTTCCAGCCACTCACGCATACGCATATACGACAAAAATTCCTGCTTGCAATATTGACGTAATTTGTTTTGTGTCAGGTGTTTTTTACGGTCATTATATTCATGCCACAGGTTCAACATAGACATAAAGTCAGACTGCTCATCACGCAAGCGTTTGTGTTTTTCATCTGCCTGTTGTTGTTTGTCAACAGGTCGTTCACGGGGGTCTTGCACACTAAGCGCACTGACAATGATCAATACTTCTGTCAAACAATTATTCTCTTCGGCAGCCAACACCATGCGCCCGAGGCGTGGATCAATGGGCAGCTTTGCTAAACGTTTACCAATAGATGTTAATTGTCGTTTTTCATCAATGGCATTCAGTTCCAGCAACAAACGAAAACCGTCATTGATAAAACGTGGATCCGGCGGATCAATAAATGGAAAATCACCCGGGTCACCCAAACCCAATTGGCGCATTTGCAAAATAACCGCCGCAAGACTGGTACGCTGAATTTCCGGCTGCGTGAACAAAGGACGGGCAAGAAAGTCTTCTTCCGAATAAAGCCGGATACAAATGCCATCACTCAACCGACCGCACCGCCCTGCCCGTTGATTGGCACTGGATTGTGCAATTTTTTCAACCGGCAGCCGTTGCACTTTACTGCGATAACTGTAACGACTGATGCGTGCCGTGCCCGGATCAATCACATAACGAATACCGGGTACCGTAATTGACGTTTCCGCCACATTGGTGGCCAACACAATACGGCGTTTACTGCCCGGTTTAAATACGCGATTTTGTTCATTGGCACTTAAGCGGGAATACAGTGGTAATATTTCAGTATTGTGCGGGTGATGTTTGCGTAAAGCTTCCGCGAGTTCGCGAATCTCACGTTCACCACTGAGAAAAATCAGGATGTCTCCCTGTGTTTGTCCGTCGATCTGCGCCAGCTCATCCACTGCGGCGAGGATTGCATCGGTGGAATCTGTTTCTTCATCAGTCTGTTGGTAGCGAATGTCCACCGGATAATTACGACCGGAAACCTCAATGACCGGAGCATCATCAAAGTGTTGCGAAAAACGCTGAGTATCAATGGTGGCCGAAGTAATAATAACCTTCAGGTCTTTACGTTTGGGTAACAGTTGTTTCAAGTATCCCAGCAAAAAATCAATATTCAGACTGCGTTCGTGTGCCTCGTCGATGATCAGCGTATCGTACTGATCCAGAAAACGGTCGCCCTGTAATTCAGCCAGCAATATACCGTCGGTCATTAACTTGATATAAGAGGATGTCTTTGTATGATCGGAAAAACGGACTTTATACCCCACTGCGTCACCCAGAGGAGTGCCCAGCTCTTCAGCAATACGGGTCGCCACACTGCGCGCAGCAAGACGACGTGGCTGAGTATGACCAATAAACCCGGCCACGCCACGCCCCAGTCCCAAACAGATTTTGGGCAACTGAGTGGTTTTTCCTGAACCCGTTTCACCCGCCACAATAACGACCTGATGATCGCTGATGGCAGCCGCAATATCATCACGCCGCTGTGAAACGGGCAACTCATCCGGGTAACTCTGCGCAGGCATGTTTTCCAGTCGGGCTTGCCGCTGCTGTACCGAAGCCGCGATTTTTGCGGCTAACACATCAATCTCTCGCGCATCGTGTTGCAGGTTTTTCAGTGTGCGCCGAAATCGATGTTGATCCCGGCGCATACAGTGAGAAATATTGGCTACAAGCTGTGCAATTTGTACTCTACTGCTCGACATAGCTTATTCCGATTCTCCCGCTTTCACGTTTTCCCACAATACCTCCCAGGCATCCGCATCCAATTCCGACATGGCCCGGTTTTGCGCATTTGCCATAACTTCCATTTGCACGAAACGCCGCTCAAATTTACGATTGGCGTGCCGCAAAGCAGTTTCTGGCTCAATCTGGGCATGGCGTGCCAGATTGGTGCAAGCAAACAACAAGTCACCGATTTCTTCTTCAATGCGCGCCGTGTTATCACCAGCAACAGCAATTTCTACCCTCACCTCTTCCAGCTCCTCTCGCACCTTGTCAAATACCGGTATAACATCAGACCAGTCAAAACCCACCCGCGCCGCACGTTTTTGCAGCTTCACCGCCCGTGTCATGGCAGGCAAGGCCACGGCAATCCCTGCCAGTGCTCCCACATCCCCCATTTTTTCAGCACGCTCATGCGCCTTACTGGCTTCCCAGGCCAGGGTTTGCGCCTCGACTGTAGCCACTGTGGCATCAGCAAACACATGTGGATGACGGCGAACCAGTTTATCGACGATGCCGCCAGCCACCTGCTCAAAATCAAATAGCCCTCGCTCTTCAGCCAGTCGGGCATAAAAAATAACCTGAAACAGCAAGTCTCCCAACTCACCACACAGCTCATCCATCTTCCCTACTTCAATAACTTCAGCCACCTCATAAGCTTCCTCCAGCGTATGCGGCACAATACTGGCAAAGTCCTGCGCCTGATCCCACGGACAACCCGTGTCCGGGTCACGCAAGGCAGCCATGATTTTGTGTAACTTTTCAATGTTATTCAGGTTAGTATTCAAGCTGCTTACCCTTAGTGGTTGATATCCGGTACAATTTATTTCAACCCATTTTGGTGAAAGTAATCGAACCAGGAAATTGTGAATAGCATCACTCTTCAGCGGGTTCGATTGACGGACGATAATAACCCAGGACGGGAGTGTTTCACGAATGACTCAGGTGTCAGACATCATGAAAACAACAAGCTATACAACATTATTGGCATGTTTACTGACATGTTTATCAGTGCTATCAAGCAGCGCATCCGCAGAAAAGCCAGATACACTGGCAGAAGGACAGGCCGCATTTAATGCGGGAAACTACAGCCTGTCATTTTCACTCTGGTCTGCACTGGCCACGCAAGGCGACGCCGAAGCTCAGGTTTTTGTGGGATTATCCTACGACAATGGCTGGGGCACACAGCGCAGCGCCCAGCTGGCCCGAGTCTGGTATCAAAAAGCCGCTAAAAAAAATAACACATCCGGCCAGTTTTTACTGGGTCTGCATTTTATTCAGGGGAATAATGCTGAACGGGCCGAAGGTCTAATGTGGTTACAGCGTGCGGCAGACAACGGCGACAGTGCCGCCCGGGAATTCATCGAAAAGGGAAAAAAACGCGGCTGGTTTAAAAGCATCAAACCAGCAACCACTCCAGAGCAGGAACAACCGGCCTCACAGACCGTAGCCCTGATGCAACAAGCAATCAGTAACGCGCAGTAGTGGCCAGAGTCAGCGACCGCTGACCCTTGACTAAAACAGGAAGCCCGGCTGCGTTATCCTGCTCCCGCAAATACCGTTCAGCACGCAGGTCACCATCCCGACCTGCCATACGCATCAACGCCAGCCCACGCACTGCATTCCCTTTGTCCATCGCCATCATTGCCTCTTGATAAGCACAGGAACCAGCGTATACCCCGCTGATAACGGACAAATTACCGATCAACACAAACAACGCCAGCATCATCATTTTTAATGATGCTCTCGGTCTCATTGGTAAGTGAATTGACAGTTTTCGAAAAAATTCAGACATTATACTTACTCCAAACATCCCAAATGAAAACTCTGACACTGCACCAATATATGGCAGCCACATCGAGCACTGTCAAGCTTGCAAAAAAACGGTAAACTTCGCCAAATCAACCAACAACAGCAGAATCACCTTGATGCAACTTGTACTCGCCTCTACTTCTCCCTACCGGCGCACCCTGCTGGAACGCCTAGGATTACCGTTTGAAACCGCTTCGCCGGATATCAATGAAAGCCCGCTGGAACATGAAACACCCACAGCCCTCGTCACCCGGCTATCAGAAACCAAGGCCCGTGCAATGACAGCGCGGTTTTCCGATGCACTCATCATCGGCTCGGATCAGGTCGCCGTACTGAACGATCAGATTCTGGGCAAACCGGGTAATCACGAAAAAGCAATACAACAATTGCGAGCAGCCAGCGGTCGCCGGGTAAACTTTCTGACCGGCTTGTGTCTGTTAAACGGTAAAACCGGGAATTGCCATCTCGCTGTAGTGCCGTTTTCCGTGGTATTCCGCTCCCTCAGCGACACACAAATTGAGCAGTATGTGCTACGCGACAAACCCTACCAATGTGCAGGCAGCTTCAGATCCGAAGGTTTAGGCATCAGTCTGTTTGAAAAAATGGAAGGCAACGACCCCAGTGCGCTCATTGGTTTACCACTCATTGAATTAACAACACTGTTGGCCAAAGAAGGCATGGACATACTTATGCCGTAGCAGATGCCATTACTGATTTTTCCGGTTTACCTGTCCTGTCAAACAAAACTTAAGCGATCAGGTTATTGTTTGTGCAAAAATCAAATTACGACACCCATCCCAGTTCAACTTTCAGTCGTTAATTCATGAATTAGTGGCGTACAAATCACATCCAGCGCCTGTTGCATCTGGCTACCGGAAATCACCATGGTGTTGGGGCGCGACATAAACGCACCATCAATCAATTCTTTTAACTTTGGAAAGTCATAACGTGATGGGTCTCGAAAACGAATCACCACCATACATTCATGATTCTCAGGAACTTCCGTGGCAATAAAGGGATTGGAGGTATCCACTACCGGGACACGCTGAAAGTTGATATCTGTCACTGAAAACTGTGGCACGATAAAGTGAATATATTCCTGCATGCGTTCAACAATACGGGCGGATGTTGCTTCGTGCGTGTATCCTTTGGTGCGCATGTCACAGGTGATTTTTTGCATCCATTCCAGGTTGACTACAGGTACAACACCAATCAGTAAGTCCACATGTTGAGCAACATCAACACCATTATTTTTTTGTGCATTACGGCGCTCACTGACGACCTGAGGATTATGTGAGGCGCTCATTTTTCGCCGTGTCCAACGCTTAGCCACTACGCCACCATGCAGCCCTTCAAAAAACAACAAATCGGATTGTGACGATACCTGTTGCCAGTCGGTGAATGTGCCACTGGGAGTATCTGCATCATCTGCTACTTCTTCACTGATGTAACGCCGAAATTTTCCGGTGCCATGCTCCCCGTAAGACTGGAAAAGTGATTCCAGCAAATCGAAACGGTTCACTTCCGGGCCATAGGGGGTGACAACATCACCATTCGCTTCCGCTTTCGCCAGCACAGTTTGCATCTCACTGCGATCATAACGACGAAAACATTCACCATCTACAAAAGCCGCATTAATATTTTCACGCTGAAAAATACGTGCAAAAACCTTTTTTACCACCGTCGTTCCTGCACCGGAAGCGCCAGTAACGGCAACAATGGGATGTGTCTGTGACATGTGTCTGTGCCTGTGATTTGTTATGGTAGTCGGTTGTGAATATTACATATTTTAGGTATCAACGCATCGGTGATTGTTGTGTCACATTTGGCAGGCCAAAGCTGTTAGCCATAACATTGGCAAGTGTTACACCGATACGGTCCGCAAAACGATCCAGAAAATTAGGATGGGGGGTAAAATCAACAATATTTTCCACACCGATAATTTCTCGAGCAACATAACTGGTACTACCCAGCCCATCAACCAAGCCTAATTTAACACTCTCTTCGCCATTCCAGAACAGTCCGGTGAATAAGTCCGGATTGTCGGAAAGCCTGTCCCCTCTCCCGGCTTTTACCTGTTCAATAAACTGGCGGTGTACTGTGTCCAGCAAGTTTTGTACATGCTGCACTTCTGGCTCTTTCAAAGGTGAAAATGGATCCAGTACACCTTTATGTTTACCCGCCGTCATCAGGCGACGCTCTACACCGACTTTTTCCAATGTATCCACAAAACCAAAACCATCCATCAATACACCAATGGAGCCTACAATACTGGCTTTGTCGGCATAAATTTCATCCGCAGCAGCAGCGATGTAATAACCGCCGGAGGCACAGATATCTGCAATGACAGCGTACAATTTAGTATCCGGATATTTTTTACGCAAGCGTTTGATTTCGTCATACACATAGCCTGCCTGCACCGGGCTGCCACCGGGGCTATTGATGCGCATGATGATGGCAGCGGTCTTGGGGTCTTTAAAGGCGGCACGTAAACCACCCACAAGATTATCGGCACTGGCCTGGGTGTTTGCCGCAATGACCCCTTCCAGGTCAATCAGTGCCGTATGTTTGCCGTGCGCGATACCGCCATCATCCAGGTCGATGGCGGCGAACAAAATAACCACCGTCAGGTAAACAAAAAACAGCGATTTGAAAAATATATTCCAGCGACGGGAACGCCGCTGCTCATTAATGGATGCAAACACCAGATTGTTGAGAATTTCTTTTTCTCTTTCAGCGCTGGTTGTTTTTTGACCTTTTTTATCGGTCTCGTGCATCGGATCACTCACTGCCTCGCCCTCGGTCCAGGCATCAACATTGTTCCTTGCATCATTTGTTGCATTGAACTCGGATGACACCGATGATTTTTGTGCATCCGTTTTGTCGTGATCGCTCATGAAGGGTACCTTTTGTGTTGCATTTTTAGGTTTTACATCCTGTTTCTGTTTATTGCAGGTTATTACGCAGTATAGATTTTATTGATGATTACGCCGTTTTGATTTCGTTAGCCAGCCACTCTGGCAATTCCGTGATGGATGACAGACATGCCAACGGTGAACATGCCATTAAACGCTCCCGAGTATGTACTCCGTAGTCCACACCCACGGCGGCAGTGCGGGCAGCATTGGCCATTTCCAGGTCATATTCGGTATCCCCCACCATCAGGGTGCGGTCCGCATCGACATCCAGAATATCCATAATCTCCAGCAGCATTTGTGGATGCGGTTTTGAGTGGGCTTCATCCGCACAGCGTGTTTCCGCAAAATACTGCGAAAACCCGGTGTTTTGCAGAACCCGATCCAACCCCTGACGCCCCTTGCCAGTGGCCACGGCCAGTAAATATCCGGCCTCATGCAGATGTTGCAACACCTGCTCTGCCCCCATAAACGGCTCACAAGGGTCATCGGTAAAAAAGTGGTAGCGATAGCGGTCAATGATGGCCGACAGCACATCCTCCTCGCAACCCGGCAGCAGCCGCAGAATAGCTTCACGCAATCCCAAACCAATAATGTCACGGATTTTTTCCCGGGACAGTACCGGCAAATCTAAGTCTTTCAGTGCGTGTTGCATGCTGGTCACAATATGGGCTTCGGAATCCATCAATGTGCCGTCCCAGTCAAACACCACCAGTTCATAGGTTTTTTGCATTTTTTGTTTCATCAGTTTTCTATCGTTTCTATTTTGTCAGCACTCAGTCCGCAGTTTGTCCAGCACGGTCTCTAGCTCATCGCCCAGCGGTGCGGTAAATTGCTGGATGGGTGCTTGTTCGTCCAGACCACACAGCGAAAACCCCAGTGAGCGCGCATGTAAAAAAAGTCTGCGCACACCATATTTCTTCATTTTCCGGTCAAATTCTGCATCGCCATATTTTTCATCACCTGCAATGGGATGACCAATGGAGGCAGCATGTACCCGTATTTGGTGAGTGCGCCCGGTGAGTAGCCTAACCTCGACCAAACTCGCCTGCGCAAAAACCGTTATTGGGCGAAAAATACTCACTGCGGATTTTCCTTCGCTACTGACAGTGACCACCCGTTCCCCGGAGCGCAAGGTATTTTTCAGCAATGGCGCATCCACATGGCGTTCACCGCCCTGCCATTGCCCTTTGACCAAAGCCAGATAACGTTTATCCACTTCACCCTCACGCAGTAAACGATGCAGCTCACGCAATATGCTGCGGCGTTTGGCGATGAGCAGGCAGCCCGAGGTATCCCGATCCAGGCGATGCACCAGCTCCAGATACGGAGCCTCCGGTCGTAGCACCCGTAACGCTTCGATTATCCCGTAATTCAGCCCGCTGCCACCATGCACAGCAATGCCAGGCGGTTTGTTTAACAATAAAAAACCTTTTTCTTCCGCGATAATACCCGCATCAATACGCTTCAGCACTCGTTCCCCCGGATTGACCGGGGCAGCGGCTTCAGCCATTCGCACAGGTGGAATACGCACCGCATCACCGCTTTGCAGGCGATAGCTGGCCTTGATTCGTCCCTTGTTGACACGCACTTCGCCCTTGCGCAACATGCGATACACTCGGCTCTTAGGCACACCTTTGAGACAGGCCAACAGGAAATTGTCGATTCTTTGACCTGCCCGCTCACCATCCACTTCGACGATACGCGCCTTTGTGGGAGCTTCCTGGACAGGTTTGGAGGATGTTTGTGGGGGTAGCTGTGTCATGGGGTGCATCATAACAAATCGCGCCCGGTTTGCTGCTATGCCATAAGGCTGCTATATTTGCCCGGCTTATTGCGGGATAGTATTGATTCTCCGCCCATTTCCCCTCAGCAAGGAGCTACGCTAAAACGCGACAGGGGGGGCGCAGAACGAAACAATTTTCTCAACATCCGTGTCATGAACGGGTGTATTTACCAATATATAGTGCGCTCCCATGTCCATTTTGTGTTCATGACGAGCTGACCAATAGCAGCAAAACCAGACTCGCGACGCTGGCCCCTGTTTATTTATTTGATTAGAACAGTAACAGGAATTAAAGCAACCAGATCAGTCGGCGAACGGTAATACTGTTTATTGTTTGTGAAGCCATTTTGTGCCCGCAACCACAAGCGGACATTGGTTGAGCGCATGGACTGAAAAAATGAAAAGAATGCTGTTTAACGCAACTCAGCCAGAAGAGTTGCGCGTTGCCATGGTCGATGGTCAACGACTTTATGATCTGGATATCGAAACCGCTGGCCGCGAACAAAAAAAAGCCAACATCTACAAAGCCCGCATCACCCGTGTCGAACCCAGCCTCGAAGCTGCGTTTGTTGACTATGGTGCTGAACGTCATGGTTTTCTTCCGTTAAAAGAAATTTCCCGTTCCTACTTTGACCCCGATGCCGAAAAAACCGGTGGCCGCGTCAATATCAAACAGGTATTGAAAGAAGGCCAGGAAATCATTGTTCAGGTTGAAAAAGAAGAACGTGGTAATAAAGGCGCAGCCCTCACCACCTTCATCAGCCTCGCCGGACGTTACCTGGTTTTAATGCCCAATAACCCACGCGCTGGCGGCGTGTCACGACGCATTGTCGGCGAAGAACGTAACGAAATTCGTGATGCCCTGGCTGCGTTGGAAATTCCCGAAGACATGGGACTTATCGTGCGCACTGCGGGTGTGGGCAAAAACCCTGAAGAATTGCAATGGGATCTTAACTACTTGTTGCAGTTATGGGAAGCCATCGACAAAGCATCCAAGAGCGGAACTGCACCTTTCCTTGTTTATCAGGAAAGTGATGTCATTATCCGCGCAATACGCGACAACCTGCGCAAAGACATCAGTGAAATTCTTATCGATGACAAAGTGATCTTCGACAAAGCCACTGAATTCATGCAAATGGTGATGCCGCATAACCTCAACAAACTCAAATATTATAATGACAGCGTACCGCTGTTCACACGCTACCAAATTGAATCACAAATCGAAACAGCATTTAAGCGCGAAGTGCGCCTGCCTTCCGGTGGAGCCATCGTTATTGATCATACGGAAGCGCTGATCTCTATCGACATTAACTCCGCGCGTGCCACCAAAGGCAGCGACATCGAAGATACCGCTCTCAACACCAACCGGGAAGCGGCTGAAGAAGTCGCCCGCCAATTGCGTCTACGTGACCTTGGTGGACTGGTGGTCATCGACTTCATCGACATGTCGGCATCGCGTAACCAACGTGAAGTGGAAAACACTCTGCGTGAAGCACTGAAAATGGATCGTGCCCGTGTGCAAATCGGACGCATTTCACGTTTTGGCCTGCTGGAGATGTCACGACAGCGCCTACGTCCATCGCTGGGTGAATCCGTGCAAATCGTCTGCCCGCGTTGTGAAGGCCACGGCACCATTCGTGGCACAGAGTCTTTAGCACTTTCCATCCTCCGTATCATCGAAGAAGATGCCATGAAGGAGCAAACAGCACGCATCGTTGTGCAAGTGCCCGTTAATGTAGCTACCTTTCTGCTCAACGAAAAACGCCAAGCCATTACAGACATTGAGCAGCGTCAAAGTATCAAAGTCGTATTGATTCCCAACCCTACTTTTGACACCCCTCACTACGAAGTACAGCGCGAACGTGCCAGCGACCTCGCACACAACGCAGACTCACAAGCCAGTTATTCCCTGGCCGTCGAACGCGAAGAAGCCTCGGAATCACTGGATGACAAACCCAAAATGACCTCCGAAACTCCGGCAGTACAAGGAGTGGTGCCCTCAGCACCTGCACCTCAAACCAGCACAACCGAAGCCCCACAACAAAGCGGTTTCATCAAACGTATCTGGAGCAGCTTGGTAGGTGGCAGCGAGCCCCCCGTTCCTGCTCCCGCAAAACCGGTCGAAAAAACTGAAAGCACAAAACCTGCGCAAAACCGTGGGCGTAATCGCAGCAGCTCTGGCAACCGCAGCAATACAAACCGCCGCCCTGCCCGACGCAATCAAAACCGCGACAAGCAGGATGATACGCAAAATAAAGATGAGCAAAGAAGAAATACTCAATCTCGTGGCGCAAAGACATCAACAGATAAAAGCGAAAAACCAAAAACAAGTGACCAGCAAAACACACGGACACAAAATCGCAGCCAGAGCCAAGCGGAAAACACTGACGAAACCATTAACAACGAGCAAGAAAATACCGAACAAAACACACAAAGCGATGGTCAGCAAAAAACGGGTTCACGTCGAGGGCGTCGCGGTGGACGCCGTCGTCGGCGCGATGGTGGGAATCGCAACCAAAATGGAGAAACCACTGGTACTGAAACCAATGGCACTGAAACCAATAGCACTGATACAGCCCCTACTCATAAAAACAATATCGTTGAAAATAGAGATGATGGAAATGTAACTGAAGCCAAAGCATCAACAAAACCGGCAAAAACAGACACAGCGACAACATCGAGCGAAGCACCATCAGTACAGCAAACCACTGAACGCAAAGCCAGGCCCAGGCCGCCTAAACCTGTGGAAAATTCGCTGGTGAAAAACCCCGTCGATGGAAATATCGCCGAAACCAAACCATCAGAAAAACCGGCAAAAACAGACACAGCGACAACATCGAGCGAAGCACCATCAGTACAGCAAACTACTGAACGCAAAGCTAGGCCCAGGCCGCCTAAACCTGTGGAAAATTCGCTGGTGAAAAACCCCGTCGATGGAAATGTCGCCGAAGCCAAACCATCAGAAAAACCGGCAAAAACCAGCATAGCGACAACATCAAATGAAGCATCAGTGCAGCAAACTACTGAACGCAAAGCTAGACCCAGGCCGCCTAAACCTGTGGAAAATTCGCTGGTGAAAAACCCCGTCGATGGAAATGTCACCGAAGCCAAACCATCAGAAAAACCGGCAAAAACCAGCATAGCGACAACATCAAGTGAAGCATCAGTACAGCAAACTACTGAACGCAAAGCTAGACCCAGGCCGCCTAAACCTGTCGCGAGCATACCTGTGGAAAAGCCCACCGAGAAGCAAAGCGTGACACGGCCTGTCGCACAAGAAATAAAACAAAAAAACCCCGTAAAGCCAAGTGCTCCTGTGGAAAAAACACCACCTGCGCCCACCACTCCGGCACCGGCAAAAGTAAAAACAAAACCAGCGGCGCTGGTACAGGTTGAAACAAAACCGACATTGGCAAAAACAGAAAGCAGCGCGCCCGCAGCACGCTCGGCAAAGCAACAGCCTGCACCTGCACCAAAACCGGCAGAGCGTGAAAAAATAGGCCGTAGTAGTACGTCAACAAAATCAACACTGGTTGAAACAAAATCGGCACCTCCCCCCGCATCGCCGGTAGTGGATACACCGACTACACCGCATACCGCAAAACCGGTAGAAAAAGTCACCGGCAAACCAGAACATGATGACTGACACACTACATAACTAAACCGATGCTCTGTAGTGGTGCTCTGTGGCAGGCATAAAATAACGTGTTGTAAGCGCAAAGGCCGTAAAAAAATATAAAACGTTGCGGCCTTTGCGTTGAATACTCAATAATTTTTGAGCGAAGTATTTTTAGTGGTTTAACCCACATTTTCATATTGATATTCAATAGGCTACGCAGCATGTTGAACCTCGATCAAGCTTCACCCCGGATCTGACAACAATTATTTTCTACATACCTGAATTCCTACCTTCAGAACGGATTCAGAGTATCAGCTATTGATTTCGCAGCGCTGTCAGCGACTCCTGACCTCGCCCGAAAATTCAACGGGCACATTTGTAATATACTGAAAAGCCAGTAATTTATTCTGTGCGCTGCCATCGAGGATTCAGCTAATAATCAAAAAAAACCTGCCTGCCCAAGGATAGGAACAATGAAGGAAGAAAGGAAAAATGAGCATAAATGCTATTAACATCAACAGAGATGTTCGTTCTGAACTACAGCAGAAAAAATACACGAGGATTTCGGCTGACGAATTGTCTGTCACCTCACGGCTAACACCAGCCTGGCAACGCATGTGCGAAGACTGGGAGAACCTGGAGCAAGATGATTACCTGAAAAGTGATATCTGCTTTCGGCTACGGCGCTTTGCCT
>Ga0256839_1001419_pt1 | contig 29060 bp, 29 predicted proteins | sample 354166metaG_FD_185968 | JGI IMG/M metagenome (GOLD analysis project Ga0256839, IMG submission 185968) | Hydrothermal vent microbial communities from Mid Atlantic Ridge, Atlantic Ocean - 354-166 | ecosystem: Environmental > Aquatic > Marine > Hydrothermal vents | place: Atlantic Ocean: Mid... | reverse complement strand
CTGGAGGCGGTGCTGCGGGAGATGAGCGGCGTGGAACATACCTACGGCATGGCGCAGGACTCGTTGGCCATCGTCACCGTGCAGTTCGAGGTGGGCGAGAACAAGGAGGATAGCCTGGTCAAGCTCTACGACCGTCTGATGCACAACCTGGACCGCATCCCCCCCGGCGCCAGCCAGCCGCTGGTCAAGCCGGTGGATGTGGATGACGTGCCCATCGTGGTGCTCACCCTGTCCAGCGACGAGCTGGATGACATGGACCTCAAACGTCTGGCAGAACGGGTGCGGGAACAGCTGGTGCCGCTGGATGGGGTCAGCGTGACCGACATCATCGGCGGCCGGGATCGGCAGATCAGCATCCAGATCGATCCGGTCAGACTGGGCGCCTACCGGATTCCCCTGGATCGCCTGCAGCAGGTGCTGCAGGGGGCCAACGCCGGCGGCCCGGTGGGTGAGCTGGTGGGGGACAACCGCGTGGCCCGGGTTTGGTTGCAGGGTTATCTGAAGAGCGTCGCGGAGGTGGGGGCGCTGGTGGTTGGTGAGTGGGAGGGCAGTCCCATCTACCTGCGTGATGTCGCCACTCTGCGCGACGGCCCGGCCGAGGTGGAGACCCTGCACCGCATCGGGTTCGGTCCCGGCGTCGGCCCCGAGGCGGCGGCCGAGCCGCAGCGCCCGGCGGTCTCCATCAGCCTCGCCAAGAAGCGCGGCACCAACGCGGTATTCGTGGCCGAGCGTATCCTGGAGAAGGTGGAGACCCTGAAGGGGGATTTCATCCCGGACAACGTCACCGTCACCGTAACCCGTGATTCCGGCAAGAAGGCCAATGATGCGGTCAACTACCTGATAGAGCATCTGGGGATCGCCATCGTCTCGGTGATCGTTCTGCTGCTGCTGTTCCTCGGCTGGCGCGAGGCGGCCATCGTCACCATGAACATCCCCCTGATCCTGTTCGTGGTGTTCGCCGCCGGCCTGCTGGCGGATCAGACCATCAACCGCATCACACTGTTCGCCCTCATCCTGGCGCTGGGGCTGTTGGTGGATGACGCCATCGTGGTGGTGGAGAACATCCACCGCCACCTGCACAACGGGGTGCGCAGCCTGAAGGACAAGGCCCGGGTGATCATCGAGGCGACCAACGAGACCGGCAAGCCCACCATCATCGCCACCTTTGCGGTGATCCTGGCCTTCATTCCGATGGCCTTCGTCACCGGCATGATGGGGCCCTACATGGCGCCGATCCCGTTCAATACGCCGGTGGCGATGCTGGCGTCACTGATCATCGCCTACATGGTGACCCCGTGGATCGCGCAGCGCTGGATGCCCTGTAAGATCACCGAGCCCACCATGGAGGAGAAGGATGCCGAACAGAAGGACTGGATCCACCGGCTCTACTACCGGCTGGCCACGCCGCTGGTGGAGGGAACCTGGCAGCGCTGGGTGCTGTTCTTCGTGGTGCTGGTGATGATGATTGGCGCACTCTGGCAGCCGGCCTGGCAGTTCTTCCGCCCCTCCGGGATCGGCGGGCCGATGACACCGGGTACGGTAGAGCTGAAGATGCTGCCCAAGGGCAACAAGAACACCTTCAACATCACCATCGACATGCCGGAGGGCACGCCGCTGGAGATGACCGACGGGGTAGCCCGCGAGGTGGCCGATGTGCTGCGGATCTACCCGTATGTGACCGACTATGAGACCTTCGTCGGCCAGGCGGGTCCGGTGGACTTCAACGGCATGCTGCGTGGCGCGGTGCTGCGCCGCGGTGCGCATCTGGCGGAGATCCGGGTCAACCTGACGGACAAACTGGAGCGCAGCATCAAGTCCGACGCCATCGTGCTGGAGCTGCGCGAGAGACTGCGTCCGGTGATGAAGGCCCATCCACAGGCCAACATCAAGCTGGTCGAGGACCCGCCCGGCCCGCCAGTGCGTGCAACCGTGCTGGCGGAGCTCTACGGCCCCGAATCCGGCAAGCTGGCGGAGCTGGTGCAGAAGGTGCGCAGCGAGTTCGAGCAGACTTATGATCTGGTGGATATCGACGACTCGCTGGGTGATGACCAGGTGGAGTACCGCATCGAGGTGGACAAGGAGAAGGCCGCACGCTCAGGCATCTCGACGGTACGGGTGATGCAGACGGTCGGCTCCTTCCTGGGCGGTTTCGACCTGGGCGCGGTGCATGTGGATGAAGAGCGCCATCCGGTCAGGATCCATGTGCGCCTGCCGCGGGAGCATCGGGTACACCTCTCCGACCTTGGCCAGATCTACATCAGTGACCGGGAAGGGCGCCCCGTCTCCCTGGCTACCCTGGCCGAGATCCACGAGGTGATCGCCTCCCGGCCGGTCTATACCAAGGATGGCCATGTGGTGGCCTACGTTTCGGCCGAGCCGATGCGTGGCTCCCAGGTCTATCCGCTGCTGGACCTGGATGGCCGGCTCGACGGCATGGAGCTGGGTGACGCCGGCAGGCTCACCACCGCAGGGCTGAAGTTCGTCTCCGTGCAGCCGAACGACACCTACGACTACCAGCTGCTGTGGGACGGCGAGATGCGCCTGACCCTCGACGTGTTCCGCGATCTGGGTTCCGCCTTCATCGTGGCGCTGGTGCTGATTTACCTGCTGCTGGTGGCCTACTACGCCAACTTCCAGACCCCGCTGCTGGTGATGGGGGCGATCCCGCTCACCATGATCGGCATCTTCCCGGGCCACTGGATCATGCAGCAGCCGTTCACCGCCACCTCGATGATCGGCATGATCGCCCTGGCGGGGATTGTGGTGCGCAACTCCCTGCTGCTGATCGATTTCATCATCGACTACCGGGCCCGGGGGCACGACGTGAAGACCGCCGTGCTGGAGGCGGGGGCGGTGCGCACCCGGCCCATCCTGCTCACCGCGCTGGCGGTGATCGCCGGAACCTCCATCATGATCAGCGACCCGGTATTCGGCGGACTGGGGATCTCCATGGCCTTCGGCACCCTGGCCTCCACCGTGCTGACGCTGTTCGTGATCCCGCTGGCCTACTACCGCTGGCAGCGCAACAAGCCGTTTGCTCCGGCAGACAGCTGTGAAACCTGAGGGCTGATAGGATGTTGAAAAAGCCCATCCATGGTCTTTTCCAACGCGGGGCCGGAAAAGTGCGATTTTCCGCCCCCTTCATTTTCAATGGCCTGGCGCCATTGAAAATGGCGGCACATCCCTGTGCCGCAAACAGGCTGCCGAAAAACAGCGTTTTTCAACAGCCTGTTAATTCAATCTTTTCCAGAGGAGAAACATTATGACCATTGAACGCATGATTCGTATCATCGCCGGCAGCTTCATCCTGCTCTCCCTTTTCCTGGCCTGGTCCGTCAACGGCATCCCGCTGTTCGACGGTCCCAACTGGCTCTGGTTCACCGCCTTCATCGGCGCCAACCTGCTGCAGTCCGGGTTCACCCGCTGGTGCCTGATGGCGCAGATTCTTGCCAAGCTGGGAATCCCCTCCGGCTGTGTCGAGAGCGGCAGCAAGTGTTGATACCTGCTGACTGAATCATGGCAATTGAAAAACAGATCGACCTGATCGAAGGGAAGGATATCCAGGCCGCGGCGGAGGGGCTGAAGGCCATCGCCCACACCACCCGCCTGGAGGTTCTGTGCCGGATACAGAAACAACCGATGACCGTCAACGAATTGATGGAGGCCATTGGCACCAGCCAATCCAACCTCTCCCACCATCTTGCCAAGATGCGTGCGATGGGGCTGGTAAAAACCGAGCGTCAGGGAAGTTGTGTTTACTACTCCCTGGCACATGCTGGTTACTCTGATCTGATTCAGGTGTTGCGGAATATTTATTGTGTAGATGCGTGATGCTGTCCGGGCGGTGAAACAACTACCTTGCCGGTCTGGTCGGAGTGGTTTCCGGGCAACTCTTATAATGCACTTTTTCGCGATAGCGGCGTCAGCTCCATGCTCGAATCCTCATCTATTTCTTATACACAGCGGTTCCCGGCAATTGCTCCATGCATTGCTCTCGACTCTGGCTTCCTGCTCTCGTTCTACCTCGTCCATCCATGGACTTGTACCTCCTGTATCCATGCAGTCGTGCGCGCGGAGCTTCTTTCTTGAGCTCGCGGAAAATTACCATTTTCAGAGGTGCCCAAAACTCACTTTTTTGTCTTGAACTGACGTATTTCAGCGCCAATCTGAGCAGTTCCCCACAATAATTGCTACTTGCCGGGTAGTTACACAGAATTTTTTTTCAATTTGAGGGAACGCATTTCCGGGCCGAAACGTGAAAAGGTATGAGCCAATAACGATGGAGCCCAAAATCATGAATGCAAAACCTTTTCTGCTGATTCCCCTGGTTGCCGCGCTGGTTGCCTGTGGCGACAGCGACAGCAATCTCTCAACCTCACCCGGTGCCAGTACCGTTTCTGTCCTGATTACTGACAACCTGACCCGGGATTACAAAGATGTATGGGTTGAGGTCTACTCAATCAAGGCGATTGATGCAAACGGCCAGGCCGTGGTTCTGTTTGAGGATGCTAGCGGCCAGACCCATAACCTGAGCCAGCTCGTCAATATCGGCGCTCTGGTCAATGCCCGAACCGTTACTCCGGGGACCTATACCTCGTTCGAGATCGTTCTCAGCGATGAAATCACCCTGACCGACCAGACCGGAAACACCATCAGCGCCACCTTCGGACAAGGCGGAGGTTCGAGCCATACCATCACTGTCAATGGCAATCTGGTGGTGGACTCGAATCAGCCCACCACCCTGGTGCTGGACTTCGATCTGGCCAATTTCACCTATGATCCGGCCACCAACACCGTCACCCCGGTCGTGGTGCAGAAGGATCCCGATGCGCTGGCTCAGGTGGTGGCCACCGTGCGGGGAGAGGTTCAGGCGATCAGCGGCCCGGGTCAGTTCGTAGTGTCCTCGATGAATGGCGGTGCCGCTATCACGGTGAATCTGCATGACAACGCCACGGTCACCGATCCGGCCAACAACTCGGTCGTTTCCGATACCTCCATTCTGCAATCGGGTATGAAGGTCAAAGTTTCCGGCAGCTATGATTCTGACACCCTTGCCATCACGGCCACCAGTGTCGTAATCGAGCGCGCTTCCGCGCCCACCGTGTTGCGTCACGAAGTGGAGGGGTATGTGATCTCTGTCACCGGCAGTGTTGTGCAGCTTGATATCGAGGAGGCGACCTTCCGCCCTGGCAACAATGTTCTTTCCATCGATCTCGGCAACGCCCTCTTTACCAAAGGTGGACTGACCATGCTCGCCGCAGGCCAGGAGATTGAGATCTACGGTGATTGGGACGGTACCTCCTTCAGTGCCGCAGTGGTCGAGATCGAAGGCGCGGCCCGCAATGTCGGCAGCCCCAGCCATGACGATCACTATGCTGAAATCGAAGGAATAGTCACTGACGTTACGGACCAGACAGTTACCCTTACCGTCCGGGAGTATGAACATGTCTCCGGCATCAACGCGGGTCAGAGCATAACCATCAACCGTGGCAGTGCCTGGTACAAATATGGTGATGCCACATGCCTTGCTCCCGACATGGAGATTGAAGTCAAAGGTGCTTTTACGGCTTCTGCCATGGAGGCCTATATCATCGAATATGACGATCACAGTTGCTATGGCGCCTACGGCGGTGGCGAATATGCCGAGATCGAGGGCACTGTCACCACTGTCACTTCCGACACCGTGACCCTCACCGTGCATGAGCACGAGCATGCCCGTGGCATCACCATCGGCCAGAGTGTCACCGTTGATCGCAACGATGTCTGGTACAAGGATGGGGATGCCTCATGCCTTGTGCCGGGTGCGAGGGTTGAAGTTGAAGGGGCGTATGACGGCACCACCATGGATGCCTTTACCATCGAGTTCGAGGATGGAAGCTGCCACGGCAGCTTCCGGGGCGATGATCTCCCCGAGCTGGAAGGTGTCATTACCGCCGTCACTGCTGACACCGTGACCCTGGCCGTACAGGAGTATGAGTATGTCAGCGGTATCTCCATCGGTCAGCATATAACCGTCAACCGGAACGGCGCCCGTTATGAAGACGGGAGTGCTTCCTGCCTTGCGCCCGGTGTGAGGATCGAGGTGGAAGGCACCTTTGATGGAGCTTCAATGCAGGCCCGGGTGATCGAGTTCGAGGATGGTGGTTGCGGATACTACCACTGATTACTTTCTCTCCTGGACTCTGAACTACCCCCGGCGGCGCACGCTACCGGGGGACTTTGTTCATTCCGGAACAGGTTCCCGAACCTGTTGACTACTCGCCGAGTAGTTACCAACGCAGTTTGAATCGCTCCAGCGCTGCCTGGCCGTTTCCCCACTGATACAGCAGCAGGCCGGCGAGAATAGAGGCCGTGCCCCACCATACTTTCGGCTGCACCGTTTCACTGTTCAGACTCTGTCCCAGCAGCAGTGCCAGCACTGGTGTGACCAAGGTAATTAGTGCAATAACCGCTGCAGAAAGGTGCTTGAGTATATAGTAGTAAAGTGAAAACCCGACTACCGTTCCCACTATCCCCAGATAGGCAATTGAAGCGGCCGCCTGAAATGTAATTGTTTCGGGAATTGTCCTGTCAATCGCAACCCACGTCAGCAGAAATAGCGGCACCGCGAAGGAGAGGGCACCGGTATTTACAGCTACCGGATGCAAGCGGATCCCCAGCCCGAGACGTTTCACCCACACGCTACTGGTAGAGTGGACCAGAACGGAAACCAGCATGGCGGAAATCCCCATCCAGGAGCTGCTTTCCCACTGCTTGCCGGCATCAAAAATAACCGCCAGGCCCAAAACGCCCAGCGCCATGCCGGCAACCCTGGCGGGGGATAGCGCCCGCTCCCCCAGCCACAGCGCCGCCATTACCCCGGTGGCCAGCGGCGTCAGCCCGAAGATAACCGCAATCAGCCCGGACGGAATATACTGTGCTCCCCAGTAAACCGACAGCATGGCGCCATAGATCCCCAGACCCGCTACCAGATAGGTACGCCGTGCCGCCTTGTGCCACGGAAACTCAATGCGCAACAGCCACACCAGCAGCAGGCACAACAGAACACCCAGCGTCATCCGTGAAGTAACGCCAAACAGAAAACTGCTGCCATCCACACTCCATTTCACCGCGAGCGGTGTAGTGGCCCACAAGATAATTACGCCGATATAGGCGGCGGGCACAGACATTTCTTTCTCCTGGTAATAATCTTAATCCAGCAACCGAACACGATATATCTGGTCACCGGGTTAATAACAAAAAAGGCCGCAGATTTGGAAAACCTGCGGCCTTTGTGAATTATTTGACGGGGATAACTTATTCTCTATTCAGCTCCCCTTTTCCAAAGCACAGGTATCGGCGGTGGCGTAGCCATACCGCGCGCATCTCTTTAATCACCGGTCGTGTGTTGGAAAAAGCAAACATGTTTCCAAGTTTCGGGCTAACAGGAGGATATGTCAAGGAGGGGGAGTGATTTTATTTAAAAAAAAGTGCTTCATATTTTTCGTATCACAAAACATACAAAAATGTGATGACGATAAATGGGGTTATTGATGCAAATGTACTTGTAGCCGCGATTTTGTTTGTAGAGTACGAATCAGTGGAAAAAATGGAATTCGCGGGTGGCTTGGCCTGAAAAGAGATTAACACAGTTCTCGATTTTTTCCGGAAAAATCCGGTATTCGGAAAAACTTGCGATGATGTTCTCCCAAAAATCCAAAAATGACATAGCTCTTGAAGTGGCTGTGAAGTCACAGATTGAATATATCATGGTGTTTGGCAAACCGGTTTTTTTGGAGGTGCTGATGGATTTTGTATCAACAAAATAGTGCCGCAAGAATTTATGAAACACGAAGGTATTTACCAATGAACATGCGTAGCCCGAGGCTGACTGGCTCTTGGTGTGAAGAGACAAATCATTGGCGGAGAAGGGGGTATACCGATTAACCAATTTGTCTTATCTGGAGTAGGGTGCAATAACCGCAGCACACTGTGCTGCACATCTATGATTCTGTCAGGGCTGCAAGCCCGGCGGCGAGATCGGGATAGCGCAAGGTGATTCCCAGTTCCTGCAGCATCTTGTCGTTGTCGATACGCCGTGATTCATTCAGGTAGGAGAGCATGGTGGGGGACAGCAGTTTTTCCGCCTCTTCACGGGTTACTTCGGGACAGCGTGGCAGGCCAAGGGTGTCGGCGATGGTGTGGAAGTAGTCGGTCATGGTGCTTGCCTGGCCATCGGTGGCGTTGTAGATGGTGACTCCGGTTCCGGTATGGTGGTGGGCGGCGGCGAAGCAGACCCGGGCCAGATCGTCAGCGTGAATGCGGTTGGAACAGGGTGCTTCACTCGGACGAAGTACGGGACGGCGCTGGCGTATGGCTTCTACCGGAAGTTGTTCCGGGCTGTAGATTCCGGCAACGCGCAGTATGACTACCGGAATGTTGTGAGTTCTACTCCATCGCTTCAATTTTTGCTCTACGTCGAGGCGGCGTTTGGCGCGTGCGGTTTGTGGTTTAGGGGGGGTGTTTTCATCGACCCATGCTCCGTCCTGATTGCCATAGATGCCGGTGGTGCTGATGTAGATGATTTTTTGGGGAAGGCTGTCGGGTTTCAGGCTGGCGAGCCAGTTCTGCATCCGTTGGTCGGTGGTTCCTTCTGCGGCAGGAGGGGCAAAGTAGCAGACCAGCCTGTTTCCTGTTGGCAGTTTTTTCAGGGTTTCCGGATGGTCCAGATCGCCCGGGACAAACAGGATATCCGGCAGCTGTTTCGGGGTTCGGGTGAGGGCGGTTGTTTTCCTGCCTTCTTGGCGCTCCAGTCTTGCCACGCGTTGCCCGATGTCGCCGAAGCCGATGATGAAAATGTTCAAGTGGTGTTTTCTCTTTCTGTGGTTCAGTTCCGTTTTACAAGCTCCTGATAACGAAAGCAGTCCACGGTGTGATCGTTGACCATGCCGACCGCTTGCATGAAAGCATAGCAGATGGTGGAGCCGACAAATTTGAATCCTGCCTTTTTCAGTGTTTTTGCCATTACATCAGAGTTGGCGGTGCGTGCGGGAACCTGTTGCAGATTTTGCCATCGGTTGATGATGGGTTCGCCGTCCACAAACTGCCAGAGATAGTCACTGAAACTGTTGTGCCGTTGCAGGATCTCCAGGCAGGCCCGGGCATTGCCGATGGTTGCGTTGATCTTCAACCGATTGCGTACGATGCCGGGATTGTTGAGCAGCTGGTTGATCTTGCGTTTGTCGTAGCGGGCAATTTTTTCGATGTCAAACTGATCGAATGCGTCGCGGTAGTTTTGCCGTTTGTTGAGGATGGTCGCCCAGCTCAGGCCCGCCTGGGCGCCTTCCAGGATCAGCATTTCAAACAGTTGCTGATCGTCGTATACGGGAATGCCCCACTCCTGATCGTGGTACTCGAGGTATAGGGGGTTGTTCAGGTCGACCCAGCGGCAGCGTTGTTTATCCATGTTCCATTCTTCTCTTTTCTATTGCGATCATGTCGTCCAGGGTGCGCCCGGGGGTGTGGGGGAACTGCTCCTGCCGGGTGCTGAGATTGTGTATCCGGTCGAGGCGGAAATTGCGAAAGCCGTCGCGCAGTTCGCACCAGGATCCCAGTGTCCACAGGGAGCCCCAGAAAAACAGCCCCAGTGGCCAGACGGTGCGGGTCGAGCCCATGCCGTCCTGGCGGGTGTAGTCGAATCTTACCTTGTTGCGGTTGTCGATGGCGTAGCGCAGTTTGGCCATGGCGGCGGCGACCTCGGGGGGGATCTGGATGAGAGGGGAAAACAGGCGGATCTGTTCGACTCTGCCCTTGAGGGATTCCGGCAGGTCGGTTTCGGTTTTGCTCAGCACCGATTGCGCTGCCCTGGCAAGTTCGGGATCGGCCCAGCTTTTGACGATGCGTGCCCCCAGGGTGAGGGCGGTCAGTTCCTGTTCGGTGAACATCAGGGGCGGCAGATCGAAACCGCGCCGCAATGCATAACCAACGCCCGCTTCACCCTCGATGGGCACGCCGGAGAGGGAGAGATCCTGTACGTCCCGATAGATTGTGCGTTCCGATACCTCCAGCTCTTCCGCCAGCCAGCGGGCGGTGGTGACGCGGCGGGTACGCAGATACTGGATGATTTGGAAAAGTCGGTCGGCGCGTCTCAAGCGTTTCTTTCTCCGGCTACTGGTGATACATTCTACAGCAGTACTGCTGACAGCGTGCTGTCAGCAGGGATTCTCTTTAAAATCGGATTGAGGATTGTCTAATGAAACGGGATCCACGATTGCGCGCCCTTTCCAGTGACCATCATCGGGCGCTGGTGATGGCACGCAGGATAGAGAGGGCGAGTGAAACTGAAGTGATCGACCCAGCTGTTCTGAGTGAGATAGAAGCGTTCTATCAAGACGAGTTGCTACCCCATTTCAAATGGGAGGAAGAGATTCTGCTGCCGCCTCTGGAAGGGCGTGGAGAGCATGAGTTGGTGATGCAGACACTCCGTGAGCACCGGCAGATGGTGGATTTGGCGCCAAGGCTCAACGAGCGGGAAGTGCTCGCACAGTTTGCGCAGCTGTTGAAGCAGCATGTCCGGTTCGAGGAGCAACAGCTGTTGGAGGTGGCGCAGACGCGGCTGAGTGGTGCGGAGCTGGGGGCGGTTGCTGGCACATCGCGGTAACACCGCGCCATTTTTGCTGTCTGGCCTGGGTTGCAGCCGTTCGAGCCGCAATGAACAAAGAAACCCGCTCCCGGAGCTGGATTTGATATTTTGGCCAGCTCATCCTCAATTGCATTGGGTTTTGCCTGCGATGAGGCAGTGTTATATCATCCACAACTCATACCGGGAGGCCCCTGAAGGCTGCGTGTTGCTCTTGGTTTGCTGTCTGTCCCATTTTATAACGTCGGACTCAACACGATCCCGGCAGAGGAAAATTTATGAATATCGAAAAAAACAGCGTTGTTGCCATTCACTACAAACTGACCGATGACGAGGGAACACTGGTTGACTCATCTGAAGGGCAGGAGCCGCTGACCTATCTGCATGGTAGTGGGGCTATTATTTCCGGACTGGAAGGTGCCCTTGATGGAAAAGCGGTTGGTGATGTCTTTCAGGTAACGGTTCAGCCTGCTGAGGGGTATGGCGAGATCAATCCCGATATGATGCAAACCGTTCCGCGCAGCGCTTTCCAGGGGATTGAAAATCTGGAGCCGGGGATGCCTCTGCAGGCGGATGACGGCAATGGTAACGTTCACCATGTGATCGTTCGCGAGGTAAATGAACAGGAAGTTATAATTGATGTTAACCATCCATTGGCAGGTAAGGTGCTGCACTTTGATGTAACGGTGGAGTCCATTCGCGAAGCTACACCGGAAGAGCTGGCTCACGGCCATGCTCACTGAGAACAGGTCACAACTTCCGGGCCATTGATATAAAGCCGGGTAATGTAGTCTTGCGGTAACTACTCAGCTTGCTCCTGAAATACGCTATCTCTGTGCTGGAAAATAGTCATTTACCCTTGGCCGTTCCCGTACATCCGAGTACTGCATGGCACGGTATATTCATTACTCGCTGAGTAGTTACGTCTCGCGTTGCTTTCCGGTACGTATCTGCTTGCTTGGATTATTGTGTAAAGAAAAAAAACAATATCAGGGTGTTGCGGGTGTTTTTGAATGTTGTTTCCGAGTTGTGTTGATAAACTCCATGAGTGTTTCCTTGGTGCTGTCTACTTTTGACAGTTGTAAAACCTGTTTGTCAACAAGGAGCGGGAATGACGATCTGGGTTGATGCTGATGGATGCCCGAAAGTAATCAAGGCAATACTGTTTCGTGCTGCCGAGCGAACCGGGATCCCGTTAATTCTTGTGGCCAATCACTATCTGCAGACTCCATCATTGCATAACATCCAGACGTTGCGTGTTGCATCGGGTTTCGATGTGGCGGATACCGAAATTGTCAAACGGGTTGCCGGGGGAGATTTGGTGATCACCAGTGACATTCCGCTTGCCGCCGAGGTGATTGAGAAGGGGGCATTTGCCTTGATGCCACGCGGCGAGTTTTTTACCTGGGAAAATGTTCAGGCACGTCTCGACATGCGTGACTTTATGGATACCATGCGTGCCGGCGGTGTTGATACTGGTGGTTTGCCTGCATTTTCCAGCAGTGACAGACGTGAGTTTGCCAACAGTCTGGACCGCTATCTGGTGAACCAGGGGGCGTTCTCAATTACGTGAGTATACGTGATTTCGGGACATTTTTTGCGGGCAAGGCGCAGTGAGGCGTAGCAGTTGTTCTATTACAACAACCCGCGACGCTATTAGTGCAAAAAGTCCCAAATCCTGCCATGAGATAGTGATTGAGAGCGTCCTTTTGTCACACCATGACATCCGGGGGGGCAGTAGTACGGCGCGGGCCCGTTCTACAGCAAAAGCGACCTGCCAGATAATTCGATAACCGCGACCGGTGCCTTGATACAGCAAATTCAGTATTATTCAGGGGTGTGGCATGAGTTCGCATTTTCCGGAGTTTTCGCTGGCAGCGTCGATTTGCTCTTTGGCTGCCATTCCATCAAGTGATCATATAAAATATGCTGAACCTGATCATTGTCAATGAGAATATATTATAGCGTGGTGTTTTCATTTCAGGCCGACTCTGGCTCTTGGCAGGAGGGGTAAATACATCCCGGTGTGCTGGCCGGAAAGAGATGGCGATGCCACAGACAGCGATTCGTATTAGATGCTATCATCCGCCGATTATCAGAGGATAGTAGATTGCAAACTGATCTAGAAACAACGGGGATGGAACCAGCCCGGCCAGAAGGTGGTACGGCTATTGAGTTGAAGGGGGCGGTATTCACGCTTCCGGTACTGAAATTGCGCAGCGTTGAGCTTGGTGCGATTGAACATGAACTCAAGGTTCACCTGGCGCGCGGACTGAATTTCTTCAAACATGCTCCACTGGTAGTTGATCTCGAATTGGTCAGGGAACGTGCCGACAAGCTGGATTTTGCCGCATTGGCCGGTTCACTGCATGATTTGCAGTTGTTTACAGTTGGTGTACGTAATGCAACTCCCGAGCAGGCGGAGAGAGCTGTTGCTGCCGGGCTGGCCGTCCTGAAGGGTGGAATAACGCGGGATAACGAGCTTGCTTCCTCCGAAAAACCTGTTGCGGAAGAGCTTCCTGTGGCAACCGAGGTCTCTCGCCGACGCACCAGAATCGTGAGTCAGCCAGTACGCTCCGGACAGCAGATTTATGCAAAGGGTTGCGATCTGGTTGTACTCTCCTCTGTCAATGTCGGGGCGGAGGTGCTCGCCGATGGCAATATCCATGTTTATGGTTCTTTGCGTGGCAGAGCCTTTGCCGGTGTCTCTGAAGATACAACGGCGCGTATTTTTGCGCAGGCGATGGAACCTGAGTTGGCTGCGATTGCGGGTAATTATCAGGTGTTCGACGAGCCAGCCGCTTCCAGACTGTACGGCAAAGCGGCTCAGATTTATCTTGATGATGAGCAGCTCGTCATTGCCCCTTTATAGCGAAATTTCGGTATTCAGTTCAGAAAGGAGATTGTTTTGTCTAAAGTGATTGTTGTGACATCAGGCAAGGGAGGCGTTGGCAAGACAACGACCAGCGCAAGTTTTGCGGCTGGCCTTGCTGGCCGGGGACATCGAACGGTAGTTATCGATTTTGATATCGGGTTGCGCAATCTGGATTTGGTAATGGGTTGTGAACGCAGGGTTGTTTATGACTTTGTTAATGTCATCAATGAAGAGGCGACTCTGAAGCAGGCGCTGATCCGTGATAAAACAGACAGCAACCTGCATATCCTTCCCGCATCCCAGACAAGGGACAAGGATGCGTTCACTCGCGAAAAAGTGGGCAAGGTTATTCGTGAACTGCGGGATAATTTTGATTATATTGTATGTGACTCCCCGGCTGGAATTGAAAAAGGAGCACTGATGGCGCTTTTCTATGCTGATGAAGCGCTGGTTGTTACCAATCCGGAAATCTCTTCGGTGCGTGATTCGGATCGTATTCTTGGCATGTTGGCCGCCAAATCCCTGAGGGCGATAAAAGACTATGAACCCATCAAGGAGCATCTGGTAGTTACGCGCTACTGTCCCACCCGCGCCGAGACGGGTGAAATGTTGAGCCTGGACGACATCCAGGAGCTTTTGGGTATTGAACTGATCGGTGTAATTCCGGAGTCAGAGGCCGTTTTGAATGCATCAAATGCCGGAATTCCCGTGATTCGGGACGAGCAGAGCAGCAGCGGACAGGCGTATCAGGATATGGTTTCCCGCTTTCTGGGGGAAGATGTTCCCATGCGTTTTCTCGAAGTGGAGAAAAAGGGTTTCCTGAAACGTATTTTTGGAGCTTAGATTCATGTCAATTTTTGATTATTTCAGACGCAAGCCCAAGCCGGTCAAGGCGACAGCCGCGATAGCGAAAGAGCGGTTACATATTGTCATGGCTCATGAACACCGGGTTGCAAATGGCCCCGATTATCTGCCGGCTCTGAAGCGTGAATTGATGGACGTAATAGCCAAGTATGTCCATGTTCAAAAGGAAGATATCAAGGTGAACCTGGAGCGTCATGGAGATTGTGAAATTCTCGAGCTGAACATAGCGCTTCCGGAAGACAAAGAGACGGCTGCGGTTAGCTGAAGAGGTAACTGCCCGGGTAGATTCTGTTTGTCAGATTTGAGCACCGCGCATCGTCAGCCAGTTTTTATCCAACCGCCATTCCACATGTCTCACTCCCGGTGATTTCATAACTATTGCACGGGCTTTCTGTTGCATCCGTGCCAGCTTCTGCTGTGCTTTCATCAATTCGGGATCGCCCGGAGAATGTCCCGCCAGATGAGGAAAAAGCACTCCAAGTGCCCGATAGACAGGAAATTCCACTGAGCGGGGGGAACCAAGGATTGCGGTGCCGTTTTCCAACTCCAGGACACGGAACGAATAGGGGTAACTGGCGAGTTCCTGATCCGCCTCAAGCAGCCTGTTAAGGTTTGATATCTCGGGATTTTCATGGAACGCCCATGCAAACAGGGCTATGACAAGCACTGCCAGGACGATGCTGTAGTTGCGGGTGAATCGATCCATAGGCTGTTTTTTCACGTCCTCTCTGCTGTATATTGCTGTTTGGTCTTTCCGGTACGACTATCTCCAGGGTGCCTCTAAAAAAATGCACTTTTCCGCGATAGCGGCGTCAGCTTCCAGCTTTGTGCTTGAATCCTCATGAATTCCCTTATACACAGTGGTTCTTGCAATTGCTCCTTGCATTGCTCCCAACTCTGGCTTCCTGCTTCGTTCTACCTCGTCTATCCATGGACTCGTGCCTCCTGCGTCCATGCAGAGCTCCTTGCTCTCACGAAGCAATTGCTATTTTCAGATGGTCTCTATTTTGGGACATTCGTTGACTTTTCCCGCTTCCGTGAATAGAGGTAGATTACGATGTTTTTTACACCGAACATAAAGGTGAAAAACAGAAAACCCATGAACATGCCGATCCAGGGGCTGTCTCTGAGTATGGATATAAAGCTTGTAGTGGTTGTCATAGTGGCATCTGATGCTGGAAACAAGAGATATGCTGGTCAAATCCGGGTATTTGACAAAGATGATTTTCCCGTGGAGAGCAGATTACTTTCTCTGTAACCGGGCAGGCATTGAAAATTGTCAATTCCCGATATTTTTGTATCTATACAGTTCCCGGCAACTATTCCCTGCTGCTCTACCTCCTGCATCCATGCACGAGGAGGGATTTCCTTGTTCTTGCGGAAAAGCCGATGTTTTTTGGAGATGCCATGCAATAGAGATAAACTGAAATATTTGTACTAAGATAGGTGTTCGGTCAAACTTGCCAAGGGATTTCATCATAACGGTCGAACAGGATGAAGGAGCTCGCCAAATGAAAAAAATTACTGTCGTTGGCAGTGGGTTTGCCGCCCTTACTGCTGTTCGGGAGTTGCGTAAAAAAAAGGTTGATGCGGAGATTACGCTGGTCAGTCCACAGCCGCTGTTCGAGTATCTTCCCGGTATTATCTGGATCCCGTCCGGTCTGCGCAAGGCGGACGATCTGCGAATTCCGCTGCAGAACTTTTTTCAGCGCATGCGCGTCCGGCATCACCCGGCGGCTGCCACCGGCTTGATCGATGGCGGACGAACCCTGTTGACCGAACAGGGCGAGATAGAGAACGATGGGTTATTGATCTGCTCCGGAGGACGTTTTCTCAAGAAGCTGCCCGGTATCGAGCATGTGATTACACCCTGTGAGGGTATTGCAGCGGCGGAGCAGATTCGGGACCGGCTGAAGGAGCTGCAGGGTGGAACCATTGCCATCGGCTTTGGGGGTAATCCCAAGGAGCCCAACGCAATGCGTGGCGGTCCCATGTTCGAGTTTCTGTTCGGTATCGACCAGCAGTTGCGTCGCGAGGGCCGGCGTGACAAGTTCCGCATGATCTTCTTTACCCCGGGTGAGAAGCCGGGACAGCGGCTGGGGCCGAAAGCGGTCGAGGGGCTGTTGCGGGAGATGAAAAAACGGGATATCGACACCCATCTGGGGCACAAGATGAAAGGGTTTGCCGAGAACCGGGTGATGACCGAGGGCGGGGAGTTCGATGCGGATCTGATCCTGTTCATGCCGGGCATGACGGGTAACCAGTGGTTTGACAACAGCGAACTGCCGCGCTCTCCCGGAGGGCTGATCCAGGCGGACGCACACTGCAAGGTGGCGGGCATGGAGGCCGTTTATGTGGCCGGTGATTCCGGCAGTTTCCCCGGTCCCGAGTGGATGCCCAAACAGGCGCACATGGCGGATCTACAGGCCAGGGCGGCGGTCGCCAATCTGATAGCCGAGCTGCGCGACCAGCCTGCCGATGCCACCTTTCGCGCCGAGCTGATCTGTATCGTGGACAGCCAGAATGCCGGTATGCTGGTAACCCGTACTGAAAAGAGAAACTTCATGCTGCCCCCCATGCGCTTGCTCCATTGGGTGAAGCGGGTCTATGAGTGGTGGTATCTGCAGCAGTATCGCTAGGAGTTTGCCGGACTTGAGTGTTCGTAGCGAGGCGAGTGGGAAAAGGATCCATTTCCCGCCGCAGTAGATTTATCTCAAGTCCGACAGGCTTCGGGGTACATATCTGAATCGTATCAGGAGAGAGAAATGGCAAAGAGTATCAAGGGTACCCAGACAGAGAAGAACCTGCTGATTTCATTTGCAGGAGAGTCCCAGGCCAGAAACCGTTACACCTATTTTGCCGGAGTGGCGAAGAAGGAGGGGTTGGTGCAGATCGCCCATATCTTTGAGGAGACCGCGGATCAGGAGAAGGAGCACGCCAAGCGCTTTTTCAAGTTTCTCGAAGGCGGCGATCTGGAGATCACCGAGATCTTTCCGGCCGGAAAGATCGGTACGACGCTGGAAAACCTGCGTGCAGCGGCGGCGGGAGAGGAGCATGAGTGGACAGAGATGTACCCCGCCTTCGCAGAAACAGCCCGAGCGGAGGGTTTCAATGCCATAGCTGCGGCTTTTGACGCCATATCCATTGCTGAAAAACAGCATGGCAAGCGCTACAAGGAGCTGGCGGACAACCTGGAAGCGGGGCGGGTGTTCCGGCGCAACGGGAAAGTGGTCTGGCGCTGCAGGAACTGCGGTTATCTGCACGAAGGGGAGGTGGCACCGAAAACCTGTCCCGCCTGTCTGCATCCGCAGGCCTATTTCGAGCTGCTGGGGGAGAACTGGTAGCGTACTGTCTCAGACAGGTTTTCTGCGCAGTGCCTTGGTACGTCCGCGCTTGATTTTGCTGTCGATACGCTTTTGTTGAGAGCGGCGGCTGGGTTTGGTTGCCACTCTTTTTTTGCGCCGTACCATTGCACTGCGGATTATCTCCTGAAGACGCTGCAGCGCCTCCTCGCGGTTTTTCTCCTGGCTGCGGAAGTGCTGCGCCTTGATGATGATAATGCCGCTTTTACTCAGACGCCGATCCTGCAGCGTCAGCAGGCGGCGTTTACAGATCTCCGGCAGCGATGAAGCGTTGATGTCGAAACGCAGGTGTACGGCGCTGGAGACCTTGTTGACATTCTGTCCGCCTGCGCCCTGGGCCCGGATTGCGCTGATTTCGATTTCGCTGTCGGGAATGGTGATCTGGTGATTGATGCGGAGCATGGGAGGTTATCTGTCTGACGTGCTTTCCCGGCTGTAACTACTCAGCTTGCAGATGCGATCCGAGCAGCTATGCAACGTGTCGATTACTCGCTGAGCAGTTGCTTCCGGCTAATGTATCTCCTTGCTGTAGATCTCGTCCATATCCTGAACCTCACCGCTGCGCAGCTCCTCTTCAATCGCCTCTCTGACACTGATAATGACGAGATCAATATCGATACTTACCCCGGCCAGCGGGTGGTTGGCGTCCACGGTTACCTGGTCATCTGTCACCTCGGTAACCGTTACTGTCATCACCCGGTCCTCTTTCCGGGTCTTGAATTTCATGCCGGGTTGAATTTGGTCATCAAAATTGAAGCGCTCCCTGGGGATCTGCTTGACCAGTGCTTCATTTCGCGCCCCGTATGCCTGCTCTGGTTCCAGTGAAACGGAAAACTGCTCACCTGAACTGCGTCCCATGAGAGCGGCTTCCAGTCCACTGAAGACCTTCCCTTTGCCCTGGATGAAGGAGAGGGCTTCGTTATCATCAGATGAGTCGATAATGTTGCCCTGTTTATCCTTTACCGTGTACTCGATAGTAACTACCAGATCATTAGAAATTTTCATCAAAGCACCTGCGTTGTCGAAGTAACCGGATTAGTTCTTGTAACTTATTCAGCTTGTATGTGAAACGCGTTATCTCTGCGTTGGAAAATGGTCGTTTTCCCTTGGCTGTTCCCGTACATTCATGTACTGCACGACATATTTGCTACTCGCTGAGTAGTTACTGGCTTTTTATCATACCTGCCGGGCGAGGGGTACGGATAGATAATTTTTGAGGCAATCCGGTTAGCAGGGAAACACCACCAGATGATCCAGATTGAGCCGTATCCCGATCCGCTCCCCGATTCGGTGGTTGTGATGGCTGGGGGCGAGGCAGAGGACCCGGGTGCCGCTTTCCAGCTCCAGGGTATAGAGATGGCTGGCGCCGCGGAACAGTCTGGCGACCACCCGGGCGCGCACCGGGCTCTGGTCGTCATGGATGATGTCGTCGGGGCGGATCAGAAGTTCGGCCGTGCTGCCTGGCGGTAGCTGTTGGGAGAGTTCGCCGCGAATCTTCCCCAGCTCTGTCTGCAGCGTCTGGCCATCCACTATACGCGCACTGATCAGTACGCCCTGACCGATGAAATCCGCCACGAAGCGGCTCAGCGGGCGGTGGTAGAGGTTGAAGGCACTGTCCCACTGCAGCAGACCTCCTTCGCTCATCACCCCGATGGTGTCGGCGAAGGCGAATGCCTCGTGCTGGTCATGGGTCACCAGCATGGCGGTGATGCCCTCCTCGAGCAGGATGGCGCGCACCTCCTGCACCAGCTGTTCGCGCCGCTCCATGTCCTGGCTGCTGAACGGTTCGTCCAGCAGCAGCAGGGCGGGGCGGGGGGCCATGGCGCGGATCAGGGCGATGCGCTGCTGCTGGCCGCCGGAGAGCTGGTGGGGATAGCAGTTGCGCTGGGCGCTCATGCCCACCAGCCGAAGCAGTTCGTCGATGCGCTGATCGACAGCCGGGCGGGGCTCGCCCTGCATGCCGAAGGCGATGTTTGCGGCGACGGTGAGGTGGGGAAACAGCGCCAGATCCTGGAACACCATGCCGATCCCCCGTTTTTCCGGCGGGGTGCTGTGGCTGGCGTCGGCGATCCGGTTTCCGTGCAGCAGGACGCTGCCCGCGCTGGGCTGTTCGAATCCGGCGATGGTGCGCAGCAGGGTGGTCTTGCCGCAGCCGCTGGGGCCCACCAGGCAGGAGAGCTCGCCGGGGCGCAGTGTGAGGCTCACCTGGTGGACGATGCTCTTGCCACCGAGCCGGATGGAGAGGTCGTGGATTTCAAGCTGGTTTTGCATGGCCGGGTCTCGAGTGGGCGATGGTGACGCTGAGCAGGATGACCGGGATGATCCCCACCAGCACGATGGTCAGGGCAGCGCTGGAGGCATCCGCCAGCCGCTCGTCGGAGGCCAGTTCGTAGGCGCGCACCGCCAGGGTGTTGAAATTGAACGGACGCAGCACCAGGGTGGCCGGCAGCTCCTTGAGCACATCCACGAACACGATCAGCAGCGCCGTCAGCAGGCTGCCACGCATCAGCGGCAGGTGGACGCGGCGCAGCGTGGTGATCCGCCCCTGACCCATGGACCAGGCGGCCTCGTCCATGGAGGGCTTGATCCTGCCCAGCCCGGCCTCCACCGTATTCAGTGATACCGTGAGAAAGCGCACCAGATAGGCGAACAGCAGGATGAACAGGGTGCCGCTGAACAGCAGTCCGCTGCTGAAACCGAACCGGTCGCGCATCCAGCCGTCGAGCGTGTTGTCCAGCCAGCCGAACGGGATCAGCACACCGATGGCGATCACCATGCCGGGGATGGCGTAACCCATCCCGGCCACCTGCACCAGCGCCTGCAGCCAGCGGCTCGGCTGCAGCCGTTTGCCGTAGCCGAGCAGCAGGGCGACCAGCAGCGCGATCAGCGCGGCGCTGCCGGCCAGGGTGAAGCTGTTGGCCGCCAGGGTGAGGAACTCCTCATCCACCATCTGCTTCCAGGTCTGGAACGCCCACAGGGTCAGCTGCGCCACCGGCAGCAGAAAACCGAACAGCAGCGGCAGCAGGCAGGCGGTGGTGGCGAGCCAGGCGTTGACCCTGCCCAGGCGAATCTCCGGCAGCGCCTGGTAACGGTTGGTGGTGTGGTGGTAGCGCGCCTGGCGCCGCGACCAGCGCTCCAGCAGGATCAGGGTGAACACGAACAGCATCAGCAGCGCCGCCAGCTGCGCCGCGGCCACCTCGTCATAGAGTCCGTACCAGGTGCGGAATATCCCGGTGGTGAAGGTGCTGACACCGAAGTAGTCCACCGTTCCGAAGTCCGCCAGAGTCTCCATCAGCGCCAGCGACAGCCCCACCACGATCGCCGGCCGCGCCAGCGGCAGCGCCACCGAGAAGAAACTGCGCCAGGGGCCGCAGCCGAGGGAGCGGCTGGCCTCCAGCGCGCACACCGACTGCTCCAGAAAGGCGGCCCGCGCCAGCAGATAGACATAGGGGTAGAGCACCAGTGACAGCATCACCATCGCACCGCCGATGGAGCGGATCTCCGGAAACCAGTACTCGCCATAGCCAACATCGAAAGTGGTGCGGATCCACTCCTGCACCGGCCCGGCCGGCTCCAGCATGCCGGTGTAGGTGTAGGCGAGAATGTAGGCCGGAAACGCCAGCGGCAGCAGCAGCGCCCAGATGAACAGGCGGCGGCCGGGAAAGCGGTACATGCTGGTCAGCCAGGCGGTGGTGATACCGATGCTTCCCGCGCCGACCGCAACCCCCGCCATCAGCAGCAGCGAGTTGCGGATATACTCCCCCAGCACGGTATCCGCCAGATGCTGCCAGGTGCCGCTGCCGGGATGGAACAGATAGCCGAGCACCGTGAGGATGGGGGTCATCACCACCAGCGCGGTCAGGGTGGCCGCGACACTCCAGGGTGACGGCCAGCGCAGGGTGGTGCGGAAACCGCTGGAGGAAGGGGGTTCCTGGATTGCTGGATTGTTCACCGGAGTTCTTTCACCATTCTAGCCTTGAACAGTGTGCCGCCCCCATGCTTTGATGTGAATGAATAACAGTGTTTATACACATTGCGGGAGGCGGGGCCAATGCGCATCAATATTGTCATAGATGATGATCTCATGAATGATGCCATCCGGTTGAGCGGAGCAAAAAGCAAGCGGGAAGCGGTCGAACTGGCCCTCAAGTTACTGATCGATCTCAAGAGGCAGGAGAGCATAAAAAAACTACGCGGCAAGTTGAAGTGGGAGGGCGATCTGGATGAGATGAGGAGCGACAGATGATCCTTGTCGATTCCAGTGTATGAACCGACTATTTCAATGGCAACGGGACTCCGGAAACGGACCGCCTTGATCTCATCCCTGGAGTTTCCCCGGTCTGCATTGGTGATATTGTTCTCGTCGAGGTTTTGCAAGGCTTCAGAAGAGATCGGGATTTCGAGACAGCCAGAGAGCTCCTGGGGTCACTGAAAATATTCAGTATCATCGACGCTGAATCCGTCGTCGAGCGCGCCAACAATTTCCGCTTTCTCAGGAAAAGGGGGATCACAATCAGAAAAACCGTCGATGTGATCATTGCTACCTTTTGTATAAAAAATGATATTCCTCTCCTCTATTCAGACAGGGATTTTTTCCCTTTTCAAAAGCATCTGAAACTGCGCAGTGCCATGGTTGACTGAAAAGCCTCGTTGCATCATCGTGAAAAGCATAAAGGGCATGAGGTCGATTTACATGCCCGGTCATCCCTACCGCCAGCCAACCCGATCGAATATCTTCACCGCCGTCACGTTGTACTGCCCCAGCTTGCCCATATCGAGAGTGTCCTCTTTGAACGGATAGCCCCAGGCCTTGACGATGGGGCTGACCTCGATCCCTGCCTTTACCGGGTACTCGTGGTTGCTGTCGGCATACCACTTCTGTGCCTCATCACTTACCAGGAACTCCAGCAGCTTGCGGGCATTGTCGCGGTTGGCGGCATGTTTGGTGATGCCTGCGCCGCTGATGTTGATGTGGGCGCCACGATCATTCTGGTTGGGGAAGAACAGCGCCACCCTGGCGGCCGCCTCCCGCTCGCGCTGGTCGCTGGAGGTTTGCATGTTGCCCAGATAGTAGCTGTTGACCACGGCGATGTCACACTCCCCGATGGCGATCGCCTTGACCTGGGCGCGGTCGTTGCCGCGCGGCGGGCGGGCCATGTTGGCCAGCACACCAGCGGCCCATTTTTCCGCCTCTGTTTCACCGTGGTGAGCGATCAGCGAGGCGAGCAGGGACTGGTTGTAGATGTTGCCGGAGGAGCGGATGCAGATCCTCCCCTTCCATTTCGGATCGGCCAGATCTTCATAGGTGGAGAGCATCTCCGGTTTCACCCGCTGCTTGCTGTAGACGATGACGCGGGCCCGTTTGGAGAGCCCGAACCACTGATTGTCCCGGTCGCGCAGGTGGGCCGGGATGGCATCGGTCAGCACCTTGCTTTCCACCGGCTGCAGCAGCCAGGCCTGTTTCGCCACATGCAGGCGCCCCGCATCCACGGTCAGGAACAGATCGGCGGGGGTGTTGCGTCCCTCCGCCTGCAGACGTTTCAGCAGCGCACTGGCCTTGCCGGTGACCAGGTTCACCTCGATGCCGGTCTCGGCGGTGAACCGATCCAGCAGCGGCTTGATCAGATTCTCCTTGCGCGCCGAGTAGAGGTTGACTTCATCTCCAGCCAAGGCTGTTCCAGCGAACAGGAACAGGATTATAATGAACGCCAGGTATCTTTTCATGGTTCTGCTCCGGATTCTTTAATTTTGCCTTTCATGATAATGGTTATCATTTGTCTTTGCAACCAGCGTTGAGGTAGAGGTGGTTGCCAACGAGCAGTGACTACAGGGTAGCTCCAAGACAGTAATTTTTTCGTGAGAGCAAGGAAGCCCCGCGCACAGAACCGCAGTGTATAGGGAATACATGAGGATTCGAGCACGGGGCTGACGCCGCTATCGTGGAAAAAGTGCATTTTTGGAGGTGCTCTATATAATAGGAATAATAGGGCTAAACAACAATTTGACATTCCCATGCTTGAACCTATCAAACAGTTTTTTGAACGATACATTGCACCTCAAGGAGGGAAGGGTGGACAGCTTTCAGAGCATTCATTGGAACTTGCTACTGCTGCCCTGCTGATCGAGATGATGCGTATGGATGATGATATTGCGGAGGTGGAGCGGCAGGCGGTCAGGGGTATTCTTGACAGTCGGTTTTCGCTTTCGGAAGAGGAAACCGATCAACTGATGGCTCTTGCCCAAGAGGAGGTTTCCGGATTGGCCGACTACTATCAGTTTACTTCGCTCATCAACAAAAACTTTTCCCCGGAACAGAAAGTGAAGCTGGTGGAGTATCTGTGGCAGGTGGCTTATGCGGATGGTCATCTGGACAAACATGAAGAACACCTAGTGCGCAAGCTGGCCGAGCTGCTTCATGTCCGGCATTCGGCATTTATTGCTGCCAAGCACCGGGCGGTAAAATAATATTAACGGTGGCCGATAACTATTTGTCAATTCCATAAAGCGTTTTTTTCCATTCAGCCTTTTATCAGCTGTAAAAGGCAATGGGAGATCGTGCGAAAATTTGTTGTTCAAGAGGTGGAGAATATATGCAGTTAAAACCCGTATGCAGTAGTGAGCCCAGTGCCCTGTTGACTGAATTGCCGTCGCTGGGAATGGATGTTGCCAGTCTTACCGATGATTTCCGCCGTTACTATAACTATACGCTGGGATGTGATGGTGATTGTCTCTCTACCCACTACCCATACAAGGCGCTGGTGCTGACGTTGCGTGATCGGTTGATGGAGCGCTGGAAGCAGTCCAAATATGCCGCCCGCACCAAGGACTGCAAGCATGCCTACTACCTCTCTCTCGAATTCTTGATGGGACGTGCATTGAGCAATACCATGCTCAATCTGGGAATAACCGATGAGGTGAGCAAATCCCTGTACGAACTGGGACTGGAGCTGGAAGAGCTGGCGGATACAGAGATGGATGCCGGTCTGGGCAACGGTGGCCTGGGCCGTCTGGCAGCCTGTTTTCTGGATAGCTGCGCCACTCTGCAACTGCCGGTGATGGGTTATGGCATCCGCTACGAATACGGCATGTTTCGCCAGTTGCTGGAAAATGGTTATCAGGTGGAGGAGCCGGATCACTGGTTGCGTGACGGAAATCCGTGGGAGATTGAGCGCCCGGAGCATACCAAATGTATCCACTTCGGTGGTCGCAGTGAATATTACCAGGATGCAGAGGGCAGAACCCGGGTGCGCTGGGTAGATACCCATGATGTACAGGCAGTGCCTTACGATGTGCCCATTCCGGGTTATCGTAATGGCGTGGTCAATACCCTGCGCCTGTGGCGTGCGGCGGCGACCGATGTGTTTGATCTGGGTGAGTTCAACGCCGGCAGTTATCCCGAGTCGGTTGCCGCCAAGAATGCGGCGGAAAACATCACCATGGTGCTGTACCCTAACGATGCCAGCGAGAATGGCAAGGAGCTGCGTCTGCGGCAGCAATATTTCCTGGCCTCCGCCAGTCTGCAGGATGTGCTGATTCGCTGGGTCAGAAGTTATGGCAGTGATTTCAGCAAATTTGCGGAGAACAACAGCTTCCAGTTGAATGACACCCATCCAGCCTGTGCCGTTGCCGAGTTGATGCGCTTGCTGATGGATGAACATGGTCTGGGCTGGGATGAGGCGTGGGAGGTTACCAGCAATACAATGGCCTACACCAATCACACCTTGCTGCCCGAAGCGCTGGAGAGGTGGCCGGTGCGCCTGTTCGAGCAACTGTTGCCACGGTTGCTGGAGATTATCTATGAGATCAATGCGCGCTTTCTCGCTGAGGTAGCCACCCGCTGGCCGGGGGACAGCGACCGGCTGCGGCGCATGTCCATCATTGAGGAGGGGGCGGAGCCGCAGGTGCGAATGGCCTTCCTGGCTATCGTAGGCAGTTTTTCAGTCAACGGTGTCGCGGCCCTGCACTCCCGGCTGCTGGTTGAAGGGCTGTTCCGGGATTTCCATGAACTGTGGCCAGAGAAGTTCAACAACAAGACCAATGGTGTCACCCAGCGGCGCTGGCTTGCTGGTTGTAACCCGGCGCTTGCCGAACTGATGAGCGAAAACATCGGCGAGGAGTGGAAGGTGGATCTGCAGCAGCTGAAAAAGCTGACTCCTCTCGTGGACGATGCCGGTTTTTGTGCCGCTTGGCGTGCGGTCAAGCGGCTCAACAAGGAGCGTCTGGCGGCGCTGGTAATGAGTGAATGCGGTGTTCAGTTCAATATTGACGCCATGTTTGATGTGCAGGTAAAACGCATGCACGAATACAAGCGCCAGTTACTGAATATCCTGCATGTCATCCATCTTTATGATCGCATCAAGCAGAGAGATACAAAAGATTGGGTACCTCGCTGCGTGATTATCGGCGGCAAGGCTGCGCCCGGTTATGCGATGGCCAAACTAATCATCAAGCTGATCAACAATGTTGCTGGAGTGGTCAACAATGATCCCCAGGTTGGTGATCTGCTCAAGGTGGTATTCCTGCCCAACTATCGTGTCTCCGCGATGGAGATCATCTGCCCCGGCACTGATCTTTCCGAACAGATCTCCACCGCAGGCAAGGAGGCATCCGGTACCGGCAACATGAAGTTCATGATGAACGGCGCGCTCACCATCGGTACGCTGGATGGCGCAAATATTGAAATCCGCGAGGAGGTGGGGGAAGAGAACTTTTTCCTGTTTGGTTTGACAGCAGAAGAGGTGGAAGCAGGTCGCAGCAACTACGATCCCGCCTCCCTCATAGCCGGAGACGAGGCATTCAAGCGGGTCATGCACCTGCTTGAGAGTGGCCATTTCAGCCAGTTCGAACCGGGATTGTTTGAACCGGTGATTCATTCTGTCACCAGTCCGCATGATCCCTGGATGGTGGCGGCAGATTTTCGCAGCTATGTGGACGCCCAGCAACAGGTTGCCGAAACCTACCGGGATCAGGAGAAGTGGACGCGCATGAGCATTCTCAATACCGCCTGCAGCGGAAAGTTCTCCACGGATCGTACTATGCAGGAGTACAATGAGAATATCTGGAAGCTGGAGCCGGTAACGGTTCAGGAAGACGGGTAACAGGGTTATCTGATCCTGCAGATTCAGTTCAATTATCAAGGGAAAAAAGCATGGCAGAAACAGTAGATGAATTGACTATTGACTACACCGAAGACGGCATCAAGGTAGTCAAGGAGCTGGACAAGGAGATCCTTTCCAAAGGTGCCTGGGCGACGGTGATCTACCGCTACCAGGACTGGGATCGGAAAAAAGAGGAGTACGGGCCGGATCGCTATACCATCCGCCGTTACCAGAAGCGCAATGGCGAGTACCAGCAGCGCTCGAAATTCAATATCTCCAGCAGGGATCAGGCAAAAAACATTATTGCTGCCTTGCAGAAGTGGGTGGAAGACTGACCCCTGTTTCCAGTCGGAAGCACACAAAAAAAGCGGGCCGGATTAACCGGCCCGCTTTTTTTCTTTAACTGAAAGCTTGTGGTTACAGTTTGTCGGCATTCTCCGCCAGATACTCGGCCACCCCTTCCGGAGTGTCTTTCATTCCTTTTTCGCCCTGGTGCCAGTTGGCTGGACATACTTCGCCGTGCTCTTCGTGGAACTGCAGCGCGTCCACCATGCGCAGCATTTCGTCGATATTGCGTCCCAAGGGCAGATCATTGACCACCTGATGGCGTACCACTCCCTCCTTGTCGATAAGGAAGGAGCCGCGGAAGGCAACGGCACCGTCAGGGGTTTCCACGTCATAGGCCTTGCAGATGCCGTGGGTCATGTCGGCCACCAGAGGATACCTTACCGGGCCGATGCCACCCTCATTGATGGGGGTGTTGCGCCACGCGTTGTGGGTGTAGTGGGAGTCGATGGAGACGCCGATCACCTCCACATTGCGCTTCTTGAACTCATCCAGACGGTGATCGAATGCGATCAGCTCGGAAGGACAGACGAAGGTGAAATCCAGTGGGTAGAAGAAGACAACTGCGTATTTTCCTTCTACCTCTTTGGCGAAGTTGAACTCATCCACAATGGTGCCGTCGCCGAGTACGGCGGGGGCGGTAAAATCGGGGGCCGGTCGGCCTACCAGTACGCTCATTTCGGTTCTCCTTAGGTTATAGTTTTAGACTTTGTCTAAATAATTCTACACCATATCGCCACCCCGTCAACAGCAGATTAACGGAGTATCATACTATTTTGAACTACTGTATCTTTTCTGTGAAGAGAGAATTTCTGCTCTGGCTTCGTCAGCATCGGCCCAGCCGTCAACCTTGACCCACTTGCCTTTTTCCAGATCCTTGTAGTGTTCGAAGAAGTGACAGATCTGGGAGAGTAGCAGCTCGGGCAGATCGTCAGTGGATTTGACGTTGACATAGATGGGGGAGAGCTTCTCCACAGGGACGGCGATGATTTTGGCATCCACGCCGGACTCATCGGTCATCTTGAGCATGCCGATCGGGCGGCAGCGGATGATGGCTCCGGTAATCAGCGGATGAGGGGTTACCACCAGCACGTCAACGGGGTCGCCGTCTTCCGACAGGGTGTGGGGGACAAAACCGTAGTTGGCGGGGTAGAACATGGCGGTTGCCATGAACCGATCCACCACCATGCAGCCGCTATCCTTGTCCAGCTCATACTTGACCGGTGAGCTTTGTGCCGGAATTTCAATAATAACGTTGATATCGTTGGGGACATCTTTACCCGCTGGGATCTGTTCCAGATTCATTGTCTCGGTGCCTCGGTTGGAGTTGTTGAAAACGATGCGGAATTATACTTGTTTGCTGCGGTCGAGTCATGCATCATTCCGCCTGTCGGGATATTGAACCGGCGATCAAGATATATCGTGTTCAGCCGCCGCGTTAATAGTGGCAAACTGTCGGGGAGACTATCATGAGAATCGTTTTGTTGGGAGCGCCGGGTTCCGGCAAGGGAACACAGGGGAAAAAACTGGCGGAAAAATACGGTATTCCACAGATCTCCACGGGTGATCTGCTGCGTGCCGCTGTTGCTGCGAAAACGCCGCTGGGACAGCAGGCCAGGGCTGCGATGGATGCCGGTCAGCTGGTTTCCGATGATATTGTGTTGGGGCTGATCCGTGAGCGTCTGAATGAGCCGGATACGGCGAACGGTTTTATTCTCGATGGTTTTCCCCGCAATCTCGCCCAGGCAGAGGCGCTGGACGCCATGCTGGATGAGATCGGCAGGCCACTGCAGGTTGCGCTGCTTATCGATGTGGATTTTGACATATTGATGAAGCGGCTTACCGGCCGGCGTACCTGCGAATCCTGTGGACAGATGTATAACATCTATACCTCACCG
>Ga0256839_1001418_pt1 | contig 29062 bp, 25 predicted proteins | sample 354166metaG_FD_185968 | JGI IMG/M metagenome (GOLD analysis project Ga0256839, IMG submission 185968) | Hydrothermal vent microbial communities from Mid Atlantic Ridge, Atlantic Ocean - 354-166 | ecosystem: Environmental > Aquatic > Marine > Hydrothermal vents | place: Atlantic Ocean: Mid... | reverse complement strand
CTGCTGGCAGAGGGATTCACGCCCGTGCTCTACTGGGGCAACCCCGCGGCCGGCGCCCTGTACCGCAAGCTGGGGTTTCGCCCCATCGGCACCTGGCGCTCGGTCCAGCTGACACCGGTCAGCCCGGAGAGACCACGCCCCGAACCACCAGCCGCTCCCGGAGAGCCGCCCGGGCCCGACTGAGCCGGGACTTGACCGTGCCCACCGGGATCCCCAGGGCCTCGGCCGTCTCCTGGTAGTCGTAGCCGTGCACGTCCACCAGGATGACCACCGCCTGGTGCGCCGGAGACAGGGCCTGGATGGCCTCCAGGATCTGGCGGTGTTGCTCCGCCCGGAGCACCGCCTGCTCCGGGCTCTGGTCGGCACGGGGGTTGCCGAACTCCCGGTTCATCTCCTCTTCCAGCGCGTCCAGGCTCACGGCCGGCCGCCGCCGGCGGCGGCGCAGGTAGTCGTAGCAGGTGTTGGTGACAATGCGCATGAGCCAGGCCCGAAAGTTGCCCTCGGTGAAGCGGGGCAGGGCCTGGTACATCTTGAGCAGGGCGTCCTGCACCGCATCCGCGACGGCCTCCTCGGTCCGGAGAATGGAGTAGGCCACCCGCTCCGCCAGGGCCCGATGGGCCTCCACCAGGAGGGCGAAGGCCTGTTCGTCCCCGGCCTGGGCGGCGTGGATGGCCGCCACCAGGCCCGGGCTGTCCCTGCCAGGGGACGCCACCGCGATGTCCGTCCAGGTGAGGGTGCCGGTTGCCAATGCGGTCATGGGGAACCTCCTGGGGTATCCTCTGAAACGGATCCGTGCACCAGCAGGGAGATGTCCACGACCACCTTAGCACAGGAGCTGAGATCCTGCTGGCGTTTTGGCCCACGGCCCAGAAACCCATGGGCTACGGGCGATCTACGGATCTCCTACGCATTTTCGAACCACAGAAAGGCCAACCACCGGCCCCATGGCCCCGTCCCGGGGGCAACCGAGAGGGCCTGCTGTAGTAGAAGAGGCGGAAAACCCCGACTTGGAGACATGGGAACGGGACAGACCGATGGAGAGCATTCGGGTCAAGATCTGCGGCATCACCCGGATCCAGGACGCCCGGGCCGCGGTGGAGGCCGGCGCGGACTATCTGGGCTTCATCTTCTATCCGAAATCCCCCCGTTATGTCACCCCGGCCCGGGCCCGAGCCATTGTGGAGGCCCTGCGGGCACACCAGGAGGAGGAGCCCGGCCCGGCGGAAAACGCGAAATCAAGGATGCCGGAGCTGATAGGGGTGTTCGTCAACGCGCCTCTGGATCAGATATTGGCGACCCTGGAAACGGCCCAACTTGACTACGCGCAACTCCACGGCGAGGAGCCCCCAGAGACCCTGGCCGAACTGGCCGGCCGAGGATACAAGGCCATCCGCCCCACCTCGCTCCAGGAAGCCCTGGACCTGGTCCGCCGATACGCCCCCCTGGGCAGCCCCACCGGCCCCCAACTCCTCCTGGATGCCCACGTGCCCCACGCCTACGGGGGCACAGGCCATCCCGCAGACTGGGAGATCGCCGCCGCGGTGGCCGCACACGGCCCTCGCCTCCTGTTGGCCGGCGGCCTGACCCCGGCCAACGTGGCGCAAGCCATCCGCACCGTGCGGCCCTGGGGCGTGGATGTGAGTTCCGGGGTGGAACGCGCGCCCGGGCAGAAGGACCCCACGGCGCTCCGGGCCTTCATGGCCCGGGCCCGGAGCGCCAGAGGCTGATCCCTCGTTCAGGAGACACCCGGTTCCCAATGCCTCCAGAGGTCAGGAGCGCCTGGGAGAAGGGGAGGCCGTCGCCAGTCGGATCACCATCCAGGCGGCGGCCACCAGGAAGAGGAGAAAGAAGCCAGCGAAGGCGAGCTGGATCGAGAGGGCGTTGGACGCACGGACAGGGTTCGCGGGGTGCAGGACCAGGGGCGTGGCCCGCAGGGAGAAAAGCAGGGCGCCCGCGACCATCAGGTACAGCCCTCCCAACACCCGGGAGGAGAAGAAAGGCAGCTCGGCCAGGATCTGGACCACCAGGGCCGCCAGGAGGACCGCGAAGTGGGTCAGGTACCGGGGCTCGGCCAGGAAGACCCCGCCCCAGTTCACCTGAGAGGCCCACATGCTGACCAGCAGGCCTGCCAGGAAGAAGCCGCACGCGACCCAGCCCGTGGCCCGGGCCCAAGGGCGCCAACAGGCCTGGCCCGTGGCCAGCAGCCAGCCCCCCACCAGCCCCGCACTGACCAGGCCGATCATCCCCGTCCAGATGAGGCCCACATGGACGTAGACCGGACGGATCCCCGTCCCCAGGGTCCGCTCGGCCGGCGAGAACCGCCACAGGAGCAGGAAAGACAGCCCCAGGAGCCCCCACAGGGCCAGGTCCCAGAGCCGCCACCGTGCTGGATGGCTGCCGGTCTGCATGGATCGCCTCCGGAAGAGGCCTCTCCCGCCCCCGGGTGCAGGGACGGGAGAGGGGAGCCCTCGGCTCAACAGGCCATGGCGACCGGCTGACGCTGGTCCACGGGCACGTAGTCCCGACGTTCCGGCCCCAGGTAGATCTGGCGAGGCCGGGCGATGCGCTGTTCCGGATCCGTGATCTGCTCCACCCACTGGGCCAGCCACCCGGCTGCCCGGCCCAGGGCGAAGAGCACCGGGAAGTAGTCCATGGGGAAGCCCATGGCCTGGTAGATGATGCCGCTGTAGAAGTCCACGTTGGGATAGAGCTTCCGCTCCAGGAAATAGTCGTCGTGGAGCGCGATCTGCTCCAGCTCCAGGGCCACGTCCAACAGGGGGTTCATGCCCGTGACCTCGAAGACCTCGTAGGCCAACCGCTTGATGATCTTGGCCCGGGGATCGTAGTTCTTGTAGACCCGATGGCCGAAGCCCATCAGGCGGACCTCCTTGCGCTTCACCCGTTCGATGTAGGCCGGGATATGGGCCACATCCCCGATCTCCATGAGCATCCGCAGCACCGCCTCGTTGGCCCCCCCGTGGAGCGGACCGAAGAGGGCGGCCTGGGCGCCGGCCATGGCCACGTAGGGGTCCGCGCGGCTGGAGCTGATGGCCCGCATGGTGGAGGTGGAACAGTTCTGTTCGTGGTCCGCGTGGAGGATGAAGAGCACATCCAGGGCCCGGGCCAGGACCGGGTTCACCTCGTACTTGCTCTGCCCCATGTAGTCCAGCATGTAGAGGAAGTTCTCGGTGTATCCCAGCTCCGAGTTGGGATAGACATAGGGGCGACCGATGCGGTGTCGGTAGGCGAAGGCCGCGACCGTGGGCAGCTTGCCCAACAGCCTCCAGATCTGCTTCAGGCGCACATCGGGGTCGTCGATGTTCCGGGATTCGGGGTAGAAGGTGGACATGGCCGCGGTCGCGCTGATCAGGATGCCCATGGGGTGCGCGTCGTAGCGGAAGGTCTTGAGCATCTCGGTCAGGTTCTCGTGGAGGTAGGTGTGGCGCAACACTCGGTACACCCAGTAGTCCAGTTGGTCCTGGGTGGGCAGCTCGCCGAAGATGAGCAGGTAGGCCACCTCCAGGAAGGTGCTCTGTTCCGCGAGCTGCTCGATGGGATAGCCCCGGTAGCGGAGGATGCCCTTCTCCCCGTCGATGAAGGTGATGCGGCTCTTGCACGACGCGGTATTGGCGTAGCCCGGGTCGTAGGACATCATGCCGAAGTCCTCGGGCTCCACCCGGATCTGGCGCAGGTCCATGGCCCGGATGGTGTCGTGCTCGATGGGGAGCTCGTACTCCTTCCCCGTGCGGTTGTCGATAGCGGTCAACGTCTCCTTGCTCATCACCGTACGCTCCTTTGGGTAGCGACAAGACGTAGAGGGGTCTACACCGTTCCACCCTGGACGGGATGGGGCAGGGGGTGCCCTGCCACACCGGCCAGGAGGTTCTCCGCGGCCATGAGGGCCATCCGGGTCCGGGTTGCCACGGTCGCGCTGCCGATGTGGGGCAGGACCACGCAGTTGGGCAGCCCCAGCAGGGGGTGGTCCGACGGCAAGGGCTCCGGGTCGGTGACGTCCAGGCCGGCCCCCGCGATCTGGCCCGCCACCAGGGCCTGGTAGAGGGCCTGGTGGTCCACCACACCGCCCCGGGCCGTGTTGATGAAGATGGCTGTCTCCTTCATGCGGCGGAAGGCCGCGGCGTCGAACAGGCGGGCGGTCTCCGGGGTCAACGGGCAGTGGACCGAGACGAAATCGCTCTGTTCCAGGAGGGCCTCGAAGGTGGCGTAGGTGGCGCCCAGGGGATCTGCGACCGAGGGCTTGGGCCGAGGGCCGGTGTAGAGGAGCCGACACTGGAAGCCCTGGAGGAGGCGGGCGAAGGCCGAGCCGATGCGGCCCAGGCCCACGATGCCCACCGTGGCCCCGTGGAGGTCCCAGCCGGTGAGCCACATGGGCTTCCAGGTGGTCCATTCCCCGGCCTTCACCGCGTGGATGGCCTCGGGAAGGCGACGGGCCGTGGCCAGCAACAGGGCCAGGGCCAGCTCGGCCGTGGTCTCGGTGAGCACTCCCGGCGTGTGGCCCACCTGCACCCCGCGGCGGACACAGGCCTCCACATCGATGTGGTCGTAGCCCACAGACATGGTGGAAACCACCTTCAGGCTGGGGCCGGCCGCGTCCAACACCTCTGGATCGATCCGTTCCGTGAGCAGGCAGTAGATCCCGTCCACCCCTTGGACCCACTCCAGGAAGATGTCCCGGGGAATGGGCTCCTGGCTGTCCCAGTATCGGGTCTCACAGCAGGCCCAGATCTTCCGAAACGCGGGGGCGGGGATGTCCCGGGTAACGACGACTCGAGGGCGGTCCATGGAGCTCTCTGCACGGGCTCGGTGATGGCTCGATGGTTCAGGAGACCTTCCCCGGGGCCCTGGCCCCCCCTTCCGGGCACCGGGCCTCGGCCTGTCCAGGGCCTGAGGAGGGCACCGCGTAGGGCAGCAGGGTGCCCAACAGGGTGGAGGGGACCCTGCCCCGGATGCGGGTGCCCTCCTCCGTGAACTCCTCCGCGTCCACCTGGCCGTGTTCGTGGAAGAGGGCTGCCAGATCGCCCCGATGGTAGGGGATCAGGACCTCCAGGGAGGCCATCTGGGCAGCCAGGACCTCCTCCACCTTGGCCAGGAGATCGTCCAGGCCCTGGCCTGTCCGGGCGCTGACCAGCACCGGATGGGGATAGTCCTGCAAGGCCTGGACCAGTCGACGCTGGACCGCCTCGTCCTGGGGATCCAGCCGGTCCACCTTGTTCAGGCCGGTGACCACGGGCTTGTGGCCCACTCCCAGCTCCTCCAACACCTCCTCCACCGCGGCCACCTGTTCGTCCGCGTTGGGATGGGAGATGTCCACCACATGGACCAGGAGATCCGCCTCCGCGATCTCCTCCAGGGTGGCCCGGAACGCGGCCACCAGGGTGGTGGGCAGCTTCTGGATGAAGCCCACCGTGTCGGTGAAGAGGGCCACCTGGCCGTGGGGCAGGGCCACCCGGCGGGTGGTGGGATCCAGGGTGGCGAAGAGCTGGTCCTCCACCAGGACATCGGCTCGGCTCAGCGCGTTGAGCAGGGTGCTCTTCCCCGCGTTGGTGTAGCCCACAATGGCCACCACAGGGGTGGGAGCGGTCCGACGTCGCTGGCGGTACTGCTCCCGATGTTTCCGGATCTCGGCCAGCTCCCGGCGCAGGTGTGCAATGCGGCGCCGGATCTCCCGGCGATCCACCTCCAACTGGGTCTCTCCGGGGCCCCGGACGCCCACGCCACCTGTGGCGCCCCCGGCCCGGCCCCCTGCCTGGCGGGCCAGGTGGGTCCAGGCCCGGGTCAGCCGAGGCAGCCGGTACTCGTACTGGGCCAGCTCCACCTGGACTGCCCCCTCCCGGGTGTGGGCGTGGCGGGCGAAGATGTCCAGGATCAACGCGGTGCGGTCCAACACCTTGATCCCGTCTCCCAGGGCCTTCTCCAGCTCCCGCTGCTGCCGGGGCGAGAGCTCCTCGTCGAAGACCACCACATTGGCCCCCAGCTCCGCGACCGCGGCCTTCAGCTCCTCCAGCTTGCCTGGCCCGATGAAGGTGGCCGGGTTGGGGTGGCGCAGCCGCTGGGTCAGCCGCCCCCGTACCTCCAGGCCCGCGGTGTGGGCCAGTTGTTCCAGCTCGTTCAGCGAGTCCTCCAGGCTGAGAAGGCCGGGCCGCCCGGTGATCTCCAGGCCCACCAGGACCGCGATCTCCCGGGGCTGATCCGTGGGGATCAGCCCCCGGTCGTCCCGCACTACCTGGGATCCATCGACCACGATGGACTCGCCGAACGCATCGGGACGGGTCAGGGCCCCCGGTCGTCGCACATGGCGGTCTTCGGCCATTGGCTTCGTCGCAACCTCCCTTCGTTCCAGAGCAGAGCTGTGGAATCCGTTCCCACAGACGTGGGCGAGCGTCGGATGCCCTCCAGGGCCCCGGCCTCGCGCTCCCTGCTCTCCATTGTACCAGAAATCCCTGCCGGATGCAGCCGTCTCCGTGCAGCCAGGTACCGAGTGCGTCCAGGCAGCCCCCATGGGCCCCGGCCGGGCATTTGGGGCCACCCAGCACGGGCTTATCCGAGGGCCCCGGGCCAGGCAGGCAGATGGCCGGAGACCTGCTCAGAACAGGTGGGCGTCCAGAAGCTGGGGACCCGGCCCCGGACCGCTGGCGATGACCTGCTCCACCCCGGGCACAGAGGCCAGCCGCTCCCGCAGGGCCGAGACCTGATCGGCCGGGCAGAGCAGATGGACGTTGGGGCCGGCATCGATGGTGAAATAGACGGGGATGCCCTGGGCCCGCCAGGCTCGCGCGGCATGGAGCACCGCGACCGTGCCCGGCTGCCAGTAGAGCAGGCTGGGGGTGCTGGTCATCATCACGCTGTGCATGGCCAGGGCATCCAGCTCGGCCACGGTGCCCAGGCTGTGGATGTCCCGCTGTGCGATGGCCTCCCGGACCTGGGCCAGCCAGCCGTCCACCTGGCGCAGCCGCCCTTCCAACAGGGGGCTGGTGTGGGCCAGCCGATGGCCCTGGGCGCTGGAGACGGGCTTCTCCTGCCGGTCCACCACCGCCACCAGGTCCCACAGCTCCCAGTGGTCCGGGGGAAAGAGGGGCGCGGCCACGCTGTCCGCGTCCGAGCTGCCCTGGCGCCACTCCACGAAGCCGCCGAACAGGCTGCGACATGCACTGCCGCTGCCCCGGCGGGCCAGGGCCGAGAGCTGGGTCGGGGAGAGGTCCAGGTCCAGGGCTCGGCAGGCGGCCACGGTGAGGGCCGCGAAGCCGCTGGCCGAGCTGGCGATGCCCGCGCCGGTGGGGAAGTTGTTCACGCTCACCACCCGGGCCCGGTGGTCCACCCCGGCCAGGGCCCGGATCCGATCCAGGTGGGCCACCAGCCGCTCCGCCTGGGCTGGAGCCAGGGGGAGGCCGTTGAGGACGATCGTGTCCACAGGCCTTTCGCCCCGAGGAGCCCACTCCACCGTGGTGGTGGTGTGGACGTGGGCCAGGGTCATGCTGATGGAGCCGTTCAGGGGAAGGTTCAGGGCCGGATCCGCCGCGCCCCAGTACTTGATGAACGCGATGTTGCTCCCGGCCCGGGCCGTGGCCTTCCTCATCGGGCCGAGCGGACCTCCCGCTCCGCGAGCTGTTCGAAGCGGCGGATCAGGTCGTCGATCAGCTCCTCGTGGGCTTGGAAGTGGACGGCCACCCCGTCCGGCCGGGATGTCATCTCCGCCTCCCAGCCGATGGCCTCCACCCGGTGATGCTTCTCCGTCACCGCGCCGCCCAACTGCTTCAGCAGCTTCTCCGCCGTGGCCAGGGTGAGCCCTGGGAAGGTCAACGTCTCCTCCTCGTACCGGGCCTTGGACTGGTAGCGGGGGTCCTGGGCATCGTCGCCCAGGGACGGGGCGCTGATGGGCATGGGCGATTCCCTCCTCTCGGTTGCAGGCCGTGGAAGCGGCCGGGCCAGGGCGCACAGAAGGCCCGCCCCTACAGTCTAGCACAGGGTGGGAAGGATCCGGGAATCGGTCGGGGGGCGGGGAAGGGGCCCAGGTGGAGGAGGCGGCCCGGCCCCTTCCCCGAGAGACGGCGGCCCGGCCGGGTTCAGAGCTGGACCCGGCGCAGGCGCAGCGCGTTGGTCACCACGCTGATGCTGGAGAAGGCCATCGCGCCCGCGGCCAGAATGGGGTGGAGCTGGCGCAGGATGGCGGGCACCCAGTCGAAGGGGGCCAACACGCCGGCCGCGATGGGGATCAGGGCCACGTTGTAGCCGAAGGCCCAGACCAGGTTCTGCTTGATGTTGCGCATGGTGGCCCGAGAGAGGCGGATGGCCTGGGGCACGGTCCGCAGATCGCCCCGCATGAGCACCACGTCCGCGGTCTCCATGGCCACGTCCGTGCCTGTGCCGATGGCGAAGCCCACATCCGCCTGGGCCAGGGCGGGCGCGTCGTTGATGCCGTCGCCCACCATGCCCACCACGTAGCCCTCCTCCTGGAGCTGTTTGACGATCGCGGCCTTGTCGCCGGGCAACACCTCTGCGAAGACCCGATCGATGCCCACCTCCGCGGCGATGGCCTCTGCGGTGGCCTGGTTGTCGCCGGTGACCATGGCCACCAAGAGCCCCAGGCGATGCATCTCCTCGATGGCCTCCCGGGACCCCTCCTTGATGGTGTCCGCGACGCCGATGACCGCGGTGGCCTGGCCGTCCACGGCCAGCCACATGGCCGTCCGGGCCTTGCGCTGGAGGGCCTCGGCCTGGGGCTCCAGGCCGTTCAGGTCCACCTGCCGGGTGGTCATGAGCCGGAAATTCCCCACCAGGACCTGGCGGCCGTCCACCTGGGCCACGATGCCGTGACCGGGGATGGCCTGGAAGCCCGCGGGGTCGGCCAGGGCCAGCCCCTTCTCCTGGGCGGCCTGGACAATGGCCTCGCCCAAGGGGTGCTCGGAGCCCCGCTCCGCGGACGCGGCCAGCCGCAGCGCCTCCTCCAGGGAGCCCGGCCAGCTCTCGCTGACCACCAGGTCGGTCACCGCGGGCTGGCCCACGGTGATGGTGCCGGTCTTGTCCAGGATGACCGCGTTGACCTTGTGGGCCGTCTCCAGGGCCTCGCTGTTGCGGAAGAGGATGCCGTACTCCGCGCCCTTGCCGATGGCCACCATGATGGAGGTGGGGGTGGCCAATCCCATGGCACAGGGACAGGCGATGACCAACACCGCGGTCAGGCGCAGCAACGCAGGGACAAAGCCCGCGCCGGAAGCCCACCAGACCACAAAGGAGAGGATCGCGAAGACCACCACCGCGGGGACGAAGTAGGCCGATACCCGGTCCACCATCTTCTGGATGGGGGCCTTGCTTCCCTGGGCCTCCTCCACCAGCCGGATGATCTGGGCCAACGCGGTCTCCTTGCCCACCGCGGTGGCCTCGAACTTCAACATCCCCTGCTTGTTGATGGTGCCACCGATGACCTTCTCGCCGGGCTCCTTCTCCACAGGCATGCTCTCGCCGGTGAGCATGCTCTCGTCCACCGCAGAGCGCCCCTCGATGACCACCCCATCCACCGGGATCCGCTCGCCGGGGCGGACCACCACCAGGTCGCCCACCTGGACCTCGGCCACCGGCACGTCCACCTCCTGACCGCCCCGGATCACCCGGGCCGTCTTGGGACGCAGTCCCATGAGCTTCTTGATGGCCGCGCTGGTCCGGCCCTTGGCCCGAACCTCCAGCAGCTTGCCCAGGACGATCAGGGTGATGATCACCGCGGCCGTCTCGAAGTAGGTGAAGGTGCCCAGGGCCGTGGTGCCGAAGATGCTGGTGGCCACCAACACCGCGGTGCTGTAGAAGTAGGCCACCGAGGAGCCCAGGGCCACCAACACGTCCATGTTGGGGCTGCCGTTGCGCAGGGCCTTGTACGCGCCCACGTAGTAGTCCCAGCCCACGTAGAACTGGACCGGCGTGGCCAGGAAGAAGAAGAGCCAGGTCACCCAATACGCGTGGGCCCACTCCCCCAGCAGGCCCAGGTCCCGCCCCATGCTGAGCAGGAAAAGGGGGGTGGAGAAGATCAGGCCCACGATGAAACGGTGCCACTGGTGGCGGATCTCCGCCTCTCGGGCCGCGGCCTCCGCGTCCTCCGGCTCTTCGCCCTCCCCGGCCTCCACCACGCCGTAACCCGCCTTGCGCACGGCCCGGGCCAGGTCGTCCCGGGTGACCATGCCCACCACGTAGGTGACCGTGGCCTTCTCGCTGGCGAAGTTGACCGTGGCATCCACCACCCCCTCCACCCGCTTCAGGGCCCGCTCCACCGTGGCCGCGCAGTTCGCACAGGTCATGCCGGTGATGGCCAGCTCTGCGGTGGTGGTGGGCACCCGGTAGCCGGCCCGCTCCACCCGCTGGACCACCTCCTGGAGCACCTCCGGGGGCTTGGCCACCTCAGGATCGTAGGTCACGGTCAGCTTCTCGCTGGCGAAGTTGGCCGTGGCCTGCTGGACGCCCGGGGCCTTCTTGCTCTGGCGCTCCACCGTGGCCACACAGTTGGCACAGGTCATGCCCACTACGGGCACGGTCATCTGTCGTTCAGGCATGGTCCCCTCCATGAAACCAAACACAGGGAAACGCCCAGGGGCCTGGACCCGCAGGCCCTCTCGCCCCTGGACGTTCCAGGTCGTTCTCCGTTCACGCCGGGGTCACGGTCTCCGCCGGCGGGTAGTTGATCTCCTTGAGCAGGGCCTCGATCTGTTCCCAGGTGGCCGGGGCCTCCCAGCTCACCGTCACCTGCTTGGTCGCCACGTCGGCCTTCACGCTCCGCACACCGGCCAGCTCCGAGAGCTCCATCTCGATGGTGTGGGTGCAGTGGCCGCAGCTGATGTTGGGCACGACAACGGTGCGAGTCTCCATGGTGTCCCTCCTTGAGAGAGTGAGAGGTGATGCAGGACCTTCCACAAGAGATGTACTCCACAAGAGATGTACAGGAATGGAGTTCGAGTGAACCGAGAACGGTGGGGGGACGCGCCCCCGCCGATGGTCGAGGCCAGGGCCTGCCCAGGATGCCGGGGGGCCGCCCCGGGCTCTACCGCTTGTGGGCCATCTCGAACACGCTGGTGATCTCCCGCAGAACCGCCTCCCGCTGCTGGGGATCGTCGTCTCGAATGGCCGAGATGACACAGGTGTGCAGATGGTTGTCCAGGATCCGGGTGCTGATCTTGTCCAGAGCAGCCTGGACCGCCCGGATCTGGCGGATGATGTCGATGCAGTAGGCGTCCTGGTCCACCATCCGTTCGATGCCCTTGATATGGCCGGCTGCACTGGCCAGCCGCTGTTTGAGATCCTGCCTGGTCTGTTCGTCCATCTCCTTTGCCCCCTCGGCGACAACGGCCTCGACCCCCCCACCCCAGGGGGGTGGGGTAGGATCGTCCCCAGTGTACACGGAAGGGACTCCCCTGTCAAATTCTCCCGAGGCCCTTCCCGCGGCTCTGCACCTCCTGCCCGGGAGAAACCGGGGAGCCCCCACGGAAGATCTCCTTGCGGCGACCGGGAAAGCCGTGCTATATTGCGGACACAAGGCGATCCCATCAACCACCGCCGCCCATCCTTTTTGCCGAAGGAGAGCACTGTCCATGAACCCCCGAGCCCGATTCCGTGGCTGCCTCCTGGGCCTGGCCGTGGGCGACGCGGTCGGCACCACGGTGGAGTTCCGCCCCCGAGGCAGCTTCGAGCCCCTGACCGACATGGTGGGTGGCGGCCCCTTTCGCCTGCGCCCAGGACAGTGGACGGACGACACCTCCATGGCCCTCTGCCTGGCCACCAGCCTCATCGAACGCCGGGGTTTCGACCCCCGGGACCAGATGGAGCGCTACAGTCGTTGGGCCCAGGAGGGCTATCTGAGCAGCACCGGCACCTGCTTCGACATCGGCAACACCGTATCCGCGGCCCTGGCACGGTTCCAACGGACCGGAGACCCCTTTGCCGGCTCCACAGACCCCTATTCCGCGGGCAACGGCTGCATCATGCGGCTGGCCCCGATCCCCATGTTCTACTTTCCGGACGGGGACGCGGCCGAGCGCTACGCGGCAGAGAGCTCCCGGACCACCCACGGCGCGGCCGAATGCGTGGATGCCTGCCGGCTTCTGGCCCGCATCCTCTACCGGGCCCTGGCCGGGATGTCCAAGGAGGCGATCCTGCAAGGCGATGCCCAGACCTTCACCGGAGAGCCCCGCATCGTGGCCCTGGCCCGAGGCGCCTACCTGGACAAGCCGGAGACGGCCATCCGGGGCTCCGGCTACGTGGTGGAGAGCCTGGAGGCCGCCCTGTGGTGCTTCCACCGGGCCTCCAGCTTCCGGGAAGCGGTCCTCTTGGCGGCCAACCTGGGCGACGACGCGGACACCACCGCGGCCGTCTGTGGGCAGATCGCCGGTGCATACTACGGCGAGCCCGGCATCCCCGAGAGCTGGCTGGAACGCCTCGCCCGCCGCGGGGAGATCGCCCGCCTGGCCGAACAGCTATACGAAGGCGGGGAGAGCTCCCCGGAGGGGCCGGATCCTGCCTGATCGGCCGCTGTACCGGGGCTGCCCAGCCAGGATGGAGGACCCGGTCGGGGAAGGTGCACCCTGGATGTCCGGGCCGATGGACCCTCACGCGCCGGGGGGGGGGGGCGGCGGGGTGCCGCGGTGTTGCGGGACGATCCGATGGGGTGTATTATAGATAGGAGTGGAGGGAACTAAAGCCCGGTGTGCCTCATGCCCGGTGGGAGACGGAGCTGTCCAGACACACGCCATCCCCACAGCCCGCCGATGCGATCCCGTCCACATGCAGCGCACCCCACCGCGCTGCTCCGTTCCAGCAAGGAGGACATCCATGGCCGAAGAGATCCGCAGGAATCCCGATGGCGCTGAGGAGGTGGCCGAAGCCGAGGTCACCGAGGCCTCGGTCGCGGTCCACTGGAGCGAGGAGGAGTACTACCCTCCCCCCATGCAGTTCATCGCCCAGGCCAACTTCACGGATCCCTCCATCTACGACCGCTTCCGCGAGGAACATTTCCCCGAGTGCTTCAAGGAGTACGCAGACCTCCTGGACTGGTACCAGTACTGGCACACCACTCTGGACACCAGCAATCCACCCTTCTGGAAGTGGTTCGTGGGGGGCCAGATCAACGCCTGCTACAACTGTGTGGACCGACACCTGGCCCAACACCGGAGCAAGGCCGCGTTCATCTTCGTCCCCGAACCCGAGGACGAGCCCCACGTGGCCATGACCTATCAGGAGCTCTACGTCCGGGTGAACGAGGTGGCTGCGGTCCTCCAGGAACTGGGCCTGGAGACCGGGGACCGGGTGACCATCCACATGCCCATGGTGCTGGAGCTCCCCATCACCATGCTGGCCTGTGCCCGCCTGGGCATCATCCACTCGGTGGTCTTCGCCGGCTTCAGCGGCCAGGCCTGTGCCGATCGCATCGTGGACTCCGGCAGCCGGGTCCTGGTCACCATGGACGGCTACTACCGCAACGGCAAGATGCTGGACCACAAGGTGAAGGCCGACGAGGCGGTGGAGGCCGCGGCCCAGGCAGGCCATCCGGTGGAGAGGGTGCTGGTGTGGCGCCGCTACCCCCGCCAGTACCAGTCCCAGGCCCCCATGGTGGAAGGGCGCGACCTCTTCATGGACGAGCTGCTCCAAAGGCATCGGGGGGCTCGGGTGGAACCGGTGAAGATGCCCGCGGAGGCTCCTCTCTTCCTGATGTACACCAGCGGCACCACGGGGAAGCCCAAGGGCCATCAACACAGCACCGGGGGCTACCTGGCCTACACGGCCTGGACCTCCAAGATGATCCAGGACATCCACCCGGAGGACGTCTACTGGTGCATGGCCGACATCGGCTGGATCACGGGCCATTCCTACATCGTCTACGGGCCCCTGGCCGTGGCCGCGACCAGCGTCATCTACGAGGGCGTGCCCACCTATCCGGACGCGGGACGGCCCTGGCGCATCGCGGAGGAGCTGGGGGTGAACATCTTCCATACCTCCCCCACGGCCATCCGCATGCTGCGGAAGGCCGACCCAGATGGCCCCAAGAACCACCCCAACGTCCAGTTCAAGCACATGACCACGGTGGGTGAGCCCATCGAGCCCGAGGTGTGGCGCTGGTATTACCACGTGGTGGGCAAGGGCAAGGCCGTCATCGTGGACACCTGGTGGCAGACCGAGACCGGCGGCTTCCTCTGCACCACCATCCCGGCCATCCACAACATGAAGCCTGGAAGCGCCGGCCCCGCGCTCCCCGGCATCTACGCGGCCATCTTCGACGACGAGGGCAACGAGATCCCCGCCGGCTCGGGCCGGGCCGGCAACATCGTCATCCGCAACCCCTGGCCGGGGATCACCCAGGGCATCTGGGGCGATCCAGAACGGTTCATCCAGACCTACTACGCCCGGTACAACCGGGACCCCAACAGCAAGGACTGGCGGGACTGGCCCTACTTCGCGGGGGATGCAGCCACCCTGGCCGCGGACGGGTACTTCCGGATCCTGGGCCGGGTGGACGACGTGATCAACGTCGCGGGCCACCGGCTGGGAACCAAGGAGCTGGAGAGCGCAGTCCTCACCGTGGAGGAAGTGGCCGAGGCCGCGGTGGTCCCCCGAGTGGACGAGCTGAAGGGTCGGGTGCCGGACGTGTACGTCTCCCTGAAGCCGGGCTACACGCCCAGCCCCGAGATCCAACAGAAGATCGTCGCGGCCGTGGAGGAGATCATCAGCAAGATCGCCCGCCCCCGACACGTCTACATCGTGCCCGACCTGCCCAAGACCCGCTCGGGCAAGATCATGCGGCGGGTGCTGGCAGCCATCTCCAACGGCCAGGATCCCGGCGATGTGACCACCCTGGCCAACCCCGAGGTGGTGGACACCATTCGCCGGATGGTCCAGGGAGAGGAGCTGGCCGGCGCGTCCTGAGGCGGGCGGCCCCCGCTGCCCCGCAGAGCGGACAGCCCAGGGCGGCGGTCCATTTCGGGCCGCCGCCCTGTCGCGTGGCCAGGATGGCCGTGGCCGCTAGGGGCCAGCGTTCCTCTGCCGGACGGTGAAGGGGATGGGGATGGGAGGGCCCACGAAGCGGTTGTCCATCCAGACCCGCCAGGTGCTGGTGAAGGTCTGTTCCGTCCGATCCGGTGGCAGCTCGGGGGCCACGAAGGGGTTGTCGTAGTCGGTGAAGGTGTAGGGCTGGCCAGGCTCCACCACCTGGGTGACGGCCATGTGAGGCCACGCGCCGAAGCGCAGCCGCTCGTCGGGGTCTGTGTGGGCCAGGAAGTCCCCGGGCTCCAGGCGGTAGGGCCACAGGGGCATCACCGTGATCGCAGGGCGGAACTCCTGGCCCGGGGCCACCGTCTCCGGAACCTGGACCGCCACCACCTCGATGGCCGGATCGGCGAGGGGAAGCCCGGAATGGGTCAGCCCCTGCTCCGGCACACCGGTCCACACGTCGTCCTCGTCGAAAGGACAGTCCCCACAGGGAGGCCCGAAGGCCAGGGAGTAGGTGGGCAGGGTGGTGTAGCGCTGCCAGGCATCTCCATCGTAGTACACCGTGCCCCCTTGGGTGGCCGCCCATACCCGGCCGTATCGGTCCACAGCCAGCGCGTGGACCGTGTTGCTGGGCAGGCCGTCCTCCGTGGTGTAGGTCGTCCAGGTCCCGTCCATGTACCGGGTGACGCCGCCGTCCGCGGTGGCAAACCAGACCCCGGCCACGGCTCCTTCCTGGCTCGGATGCACCAGGATATCCCGGACGGCATCCCCACCGATGGTCCCCTCGCCCGCTCGATAGTGCTCCCATACCCCCTCGCGGCCGTTGAACCGACTCAGACCCCGACGGATGTAGCCGATCCAGATGTTCCCCTGGGGATCGAAGGCCATGTCGATGGTCCGATTGTTGAGCAATGTCCCGTTGTGGACCGAGTAGGGCACGCTCCAGCGATCCCCGTCGAAGCGGGCCACCCCCTCCCAGGTCAAGGCCCACACCCGCCCCTCCGGGTCCACGGTCAGGCCGAAGATCTCGTCGCTGGGAAGCCCATTGGCCGAGGTGTATCCGCGCCACGCCTGCCCATCGTAGACCATCACCCCCTGCTTCTCCATGCCCACCCAGACCCGACCCACCGGATCCACCACCAGGGCGTTCACGTTCTCCACGGGGAAGTCCACGCCGGCCGTACAGTACGCCCATGTCCGGCCATCGTAGTGGCCCACCATGCCCGGCCGACCGAAGTAGCCGATCCACAGTCCCCGCCGGTCGATGGCCAGGACCCGGGGGAAGGGATTCCATACCCCACCTTCGGTGTCGCCGGGGGTGAACAGGCTGACGCCCTGGGTCCGCAGGAACCGGTTCCACGGAGGGGTGGGAAGGCGCTCGGTCTCCCCACAGACCGAGACCGGGGGATCCACCGGGTCGATGGGGCCGGGTTCCTCCCGGGCTATCTGGGCAGCAGGAGAGGGCGCGAACATGGGGAGCGCCTGTGGCGACGGAGTTGCGCCCCCCTGGAGAGAGCGCATCCACCAGAGCCCCAGCCCACCCAATATTCCCAGGGCCAGCAGGCCCACGAGGAGGGCCTGGGGAGACAGGGGACGCGGCGAGGGAAGGCCGGAACGCTGTCCCGGGTCCGGGGTCTCGGGCACTCCGGACCCGGGCACCGGCACCGGGTCGATGGAGGCCGCATATCCCGCCGCGGCCAGGAGCCGGTTGCGCTCCTCCGCATCGCGGATCCCGAGCTCCTCCGCGATACGGAGCACGGTCTCGGGATCCCGGGGGCGGGTCTCCCCGTTGCACCAGCGCGTCACCGTGCTTGGGCTGACCCGGAGCCGCGCCGCCAGCCATCGCATGTTTCGGTCCTGGCGATAGAGGTAGCTCTGGAGCAGCTCTCCGAATTCGAAACGGTCCAAACGGTCCATGGATCGGGGTCAACACGCGGGCCGGGCAGAGGGGTCCGGCCCTTCATCCACGGGAAACACGGGGCTGCAGAGGCCCAGGACAGGCCCTTGGCAGGGATGTTGCACGGAATGCAACGTTCTGGCCCCGCCAATGCAAAGGAAATCTGCTAGCGTGAAGATCGGACACTGCGCAGACGTCCACGCCTGACCCAACCGAATCGTCCGTTGGGCTCGTCGAGGAGAGCACGCGTGCCGCCGCAGGGCGGGAGATCTCCTCGCTTCGACGTGCCCCCCTAGCGCAACGCGAGAGGAGGCACGTTGACCATGGACGTCCGTCTCATCACCCGACCGCTCCGCATCTTCCTCCTCGGGCTCCTGACCCTGTGGGTCCTGGGAGGGTCTATCCCCCACCTGACCTATGATGGGTCAGGGTGGGCCGAGAACCGCAGCATCGAGCTGTTGGTGGACGGCTCCCAGGGCGAGGATCCCCACGTCAACGGGTAGAGCCCCCCGGAGAACCGGTGGTCCGGCGGTGCCCCCCACTGCCGGGCCACCTTCCCCGTGCTCCTTCTGAAAAGGCCTCCGCCCCCCACGGGAGAGCGTCTCAGCCGGACCTCAGCTCCTGCCAGGCGCTGCGCAGGAGCTCCACCGCTGGATCGCGCTCCAGCTCCTGCAGGAGGGTCTCCACCACAGGCACCAGCGCGGCCATCTCGGCCTTCTTGCCCTGGGCTTTCAGCGCGCGGGCCAGGTTGATCAGGGTATTGGCCCGATTGACTCGATGGGGGCCTTGCTCCCACTGTTCCAGGCTGGCCCGATAGGCCTGCTCGGCCTCGTCCCAACGTTCCAGGGCCTGGTGGGCCTGACCGATGTTGTTGTACAGCCGGGCCAGACGCAGGCGGTCCTGGGCCTGCAGAAAGATCTTCTCGGCCCGGCGGTAGCAGACCAGGGCCTGGTCCACCTGGCCCTGCCGTCGCAACAGGAGGCCGAAGTTCATCAGCGCCGTGGCCCAGTCCACCCGGGCCCTGGGCTCATCCAACAGGCGAATGGCCTCCTGGTAACACCGATGGGCCTCCTCCAGGTCCTGCTCCGACCAGTGGAGCACCAGGGCCAGGTTGGACAGCGCGACGCCGGCCATCCGCAGATCGCCCATCCGACGCCAGAGCCGATAGGCCCGGTCCATATGTGTCCGGGCCGTGTCCCACTCCTGCCGGTCGAAGGCCAGCGCGCCCTGGACCAGGTGGATGTAGGCCTGGGCATCCAGGCTGCGGGGTGTCTCGTCCTGGACGGCCCGGCGATGGGCCGCGGCCTGCCCAAGCAGACGGCGTGCCCGGCCAAAGGTGCGCTGCTGCCAGGCCAGGTAGGCCCGGAGGGCCTGGGCCTGGGCCTGGCCCAGGGGATCCTGGAGGAGGCCGAAGAGGTGCAGCGCGCGTCGGTAGACGGCCTCGGCCCGGGCATAGTGGCCCTGGACCCGGTAGAAGGTGCCCAGGTGCAGGCAGACCATGGCCTCCATGGCCCGGTCTTCGCGAACGTGGGCCCGCTCACAGAGGGCCTCCAGGAGATGGAGCCAGGTGGGTTCGTCCATAGCCCGCCGCAGCCTGGGCAGCCAGGTCTCCAGGGCACGGCGCACGGCCGCCCAGGTGTCGGGCATCTCCAGGGCCAGATGCAACAGGTAGAAGAAGCGGGCCTGCTCCTGGGCAGCGATCTCCGAAGAGGTTGCCGGTGTCCTTGCCAGGGCAGCCAGCCCTCGGCACACACAACGGGTCAGCCATGCCCGGGCACGGCCCGGATCGGAGGCGGCGCGCACTGGGGCCATTGCAAGATCTGGGTGTGCAGGAAGGTGCGGGTCAGGCTGTGGATGGCGTAGTAGCGCCGGGTTTCGGGCCCTGCACGGAGATCCACCAGGCTGAGGGCCACCAGCCGGTCCAAGATCTCCTGGGCCTGGGAGGTGGGAAAGTCGCTGAGGGTCGCGATATAGTCGGCCTCGGCCCCTTCCGGGGGCACCGCGACCATGGAGAGAAAGAGGGCCTGCTCGTCGGGTGTGAGCAGGGACCAGGCTCGACGGTAGATGAAGGTGTAGAGGTGTTCGGCCGCCTTGCCCTGGGCCTCCTCCAGGGCAGCCAGAACCCGGGCCAGGGGATGGAGACGGCTCTGGCCCACCAGGAGTCGAAGGGCCAGAGGGTTGCCGCCCACCACCCGGTAGACGGCCCGCACCGTGGTAGGAGAGGCCTGGGCCAGCTCGGGCAGCCCCGCAGACCGCCCCAGGTAGCGCAGGAGCTCGCCGGCCGTGTCCAGGGGGAGCTCGGCCAGGTGCAGGGATGCAAAGAGGCTGGACGTCCGCGGCGTATGGCGGGTGGTGAGGAGGAACTTGGCCCGGGTATCCATCAAGGCCGCCAGGAGCCGCAGGAGTTCGGTGATCTGGGGCACCGTCTCCAGGTTGTCCACCACCAGCAGGTACGGGGCCTGGCGCAGGACCTGGGCCAGGACCTGTTGGGCCGCCTCTACCCGAAAGGGCAGGGGCCGTTGTTCCGGGGCCACCACCTGCTCCATCAGGTCGGCCAGGATGGCCTTGGGCCCGAGGGCGGCCTGTTTCCGAGGGTGGACGGAGCCGTCGGGGAAGAGATCCACGGTGCGGGCGGTGGTCCAGGCGATGCCCGCGAAGAGCTCGAGCTCCAGGGCCTGGCGCACGTAGGCCGCGGCCAGGGCCGTCTTGCCGATGCCGCCGATTCCCTGGATGACCACCAGTTGGGGGGGGCCGGGGGAGGCCAGCCATTCGTGGAGCTGTTGGAGATACGGGGCCACTCCGAAGAGTGGGGTGGGTTCCGCGATCTGATCCACCCGGGCCCGGAGGGCCGCCTTCCGGAGCGCGGCGCCCTCGTCTGCCCGCTGCTGGAGCTCGACGGCCATCTCGGAGAGCACCTGGGCCAGGGCCTCCACGGCCCGACGTTGGCGCTTGTCCACCGCGGAGATGTGGATCAGGAAGCGTTTGGCCAATTCCGCCCGGGTGATCCGGTCCTGAAAACGCCATCGCAGGAGCTGAGCCATCTCCGGTTCCCGGTACTCCAGCCGTCGACACGCGATCTCCAGCACCCGGTGCAGGGGAGGCACGGGAGGACCCTGGGCCTGGGGGACCGCGTCGGGCAACAGGTGATGCAGGCGCACCAGATCCTCCAGCAGATCCGGGGCTGGATGGGGGTTGCACCAGTTCTGCAAGGCCCGAAGGGCCTGACGATACATGGATTCCCTGCGTGGACGATGCATGGAGAAGTGGGAAAAGGGGCCCTGGGACGGTCACCCAGCTATCCACTGTGTGATAAGGGCCTGCGGAGATATCTTAGCACAGGGCAAGGGCAATATCAAACGTCGAAAAGAGGCTGGAGAAAGTGTCGGCTACCCTGCCCGGATGCGAAGAACGGCGATGACAAGGCTCAGGATCGTTGCGGAAAGCGAAGCGATCTGCGGGGATAGAGCCCGGCCTGCCCCGATGCTACCCCGACGGCGGGATAGCCTGAGGTAACCTCGGGGCAGGCTGGGTCCAGGCATTGGGTAGTCCCCCGAGGGGAAAACCAGGGTAACATGTGAAGGGAAGAGATCGGAAGCGGCTGTGGGTGGAGGATCTTGCCCACGCCCTGGCATCCGGTGCTCTCGGAACCCTTGTCCCGCGGGACTCCTGCTGCGCTGTCCACGGCCATGTCCACACCGTCCATGAATCCACCACGTCTGACCATGGCCCTTCCTCCCAGGCCACCGTCCCCGTCCATGGCCCCTACCGTGCTGTGGGTCTCCGGCACCTCGACGCCCAGCGCCACGGCCGGAGCCATTGCCCACCGCCTGCGACGGTATGAGGGCGTCCGCCTGCGGGCCATTGGGGTCCGCGCAGGATATCAGGCCCTGAAGGCCGTGGCGCTCGCCCGTCGCTTCCTGGCCGACGAGGGATACGATCTGCTCATGGCCCCCAGCTTCCATCGGGAGATGGTGGAGGGCCAGGAGCGGGTGGTGCTGGAGGTGGTGGCGTATCGGGTAGAGGTCGTGGCCGACCCCGACGAACGGCTCCAGTGAGGGCGGTCCGCGCCGGGTCTTTCCTGGGCCGGCGTGGACCGCCGTTCCCCACCCGACGCCGAGAGAACGGGCGCGGGCCGATACCCCGGGGAGATGATCCCCCGCGGGGGACTGCGACCGGATCTCAGTCTCCCGCGGGGGCCAGGGCCTCTCGACGCATCCGGCCCAGTTCGATGGGGATGGCCACCTTGGTCAGCAGGGTGAAGACGAACGCGCCCAGGGCCCAGATCCCCAGGGTGACCAGGATCTCCACCCAGGTGGGGGTGTATTCGAAGATCCGCCCCCAGGGCTCGGGCACGAAGCCGGGGACGATGAGCCCCATGCCCTTCTCGATCCAGATGCCCACGAAGAGGAGCGCGCAGCTCAGCAACAGCACAGGTCGGCGGCGGCGCAGGGGATTCAGGGTGAGCATCCCGGTGGCCAGGACGGTCAGGGCCAGGGAGGCCCAGATCCACGGCACCAGGCGGCTGTGCCCTTCCAGGCCGAAGAAGAGGTAGATGGCGCTCCGGCTGTGGGCGGTGGGCCAGTAGAACTCCTTGAAGATCTCCGAGGCCAGCATGATCAGGTTCACCTGGGCCGCCCCGGTGACGATGAGGGAGAGCTTGTGGATGGTGCCGTCCTCCACCTTGTAGTCCGACGTCCGGTGGATCACCGTGAGGATCAGGATCATCAGGGCCGGGCCCGCCGCGAAGGCCGAGGCCAGGAAACGAGGGCCCAACAGGGAGGAGTTCCAGTAGGGCCGGGCCGGGAGGCCGGCGTACAGGAACGCGGTGACCAGGTGGATGCTCACCGCCCAGACCAACGACAGGAGCACCCCGGGCAGGTAGACCCGGGGATTGGCTCGCTCGCCTCGGTAGTGCTTGTACAGGATGTAGAAGGGGATGGTCAGGTTCAGGAAGAGATACCCGTTGAGCACCAGCACATCCCAGGTCAGGAGGGAACGGGGCCAGTTGAAGACCCCAATGCCCGGGATCATGTGCCACAGCCGGGCAGGGCCGCCCATGTCCACCACGACGAAGGCCAGGCACATGACCAGCGCGGCCACGGCCATGCCCTCGCCGAAGAGCACCGCCCGCAGGAAGTCCATGTCCCGGAAGACGTAGGTGGGCAGCACCAGCATCAACGCGGCCGCGGCCACCCCCACCAGGAAGGTGAAGTTGGAGATGTAGAGCCCCCAGCTCACATAGTCGTACATCCCCGTCACGATGAGCCCTTCCCGGAGCTGGATGCTGTACGCGTAGGCCCCGGCCACCATCCACAGGGTGAGAAAGCCCATCCACAGATGGTAGCGGAGGGACCCTGAGGTCACGTTGTCCAACGCGTGGGCGAAAAAGGCGACGAGACCGCGCATGGCTTATCCGCTCCTCAGTCCATGAAGTACCAGAACTTGGGCTCGGTGCCCAGGTCCTCTTTCAGCCGAAAGACCTTCTTGTTCTCCAACACCCAGCGGATCTCGCTGTTGGGGTCCAACAGGTTGCCGAAGATCCGGGCACCGGTGGGGCAGGCCTCCACACAGGCGGGCAGACGCCCCTCCCGGGTCCTTTGGATGCAGAAGGTGCACTTCTCCATCACGCCCTGCCGCCGCAGTCGATTGCCCAGGTAGTGCTGCTGCAGGTTGATCTCCTCCACCGGGACCACGGGCCGTCGCCAGTTGAAGCGCCGCCCATCGTAGGGGCAGGCCGCCTGGCAGTAGCGACATCCGATGCACCAGTCGTAGTCCACCACCACGATGCCGTCGGGCTCCTTCCACGTGGCCTGCACGGGGCACACGTCCACGCAGGGGGGATTCTCGCAGTGGAAGCACTGGGTGCCCACGTAGAGGTGGCCTGCTGCCGGCACCTGGTGGTAGAAGTCGTCCGTGGCCCGCTCCATGTCGAAGGGTCCCTGGGGCATCTCGTGGATGCGAATGTAGCGGATGTCGGTGCTGCGGTCCTGGTTGTTCTCCAACACGCAGGCCTTCACACACTCCAGATAGCCTCGACACTTGGAGATGTTGAACGCATAGCCGTAGAGGACCCCGGGCTGGGCCTCCCGGCTGGAGATCTGGGGCCGCTTCCCCGTCTCCAGCTCGTAGAGGTGCTCCAGACGCTGGATGGTCTCCCGCTTCTCCTCCTCGGTCATCAGCCGGTAGTTGCGCTTGAAGTACTCCTGGAGCCGGAGCTGGGCCGCCTGGCCGCCCAGGGCCGAGGGAAGCTGGGGAGTGCAGCCGGCCTGGAGGAAGCCCACACCGGTGAGCAGCCCCATGGCCATCAGCTTGGCCGCGGTCCGCCGGCTGACCGGACGGTTCAGCCGCTCCCGCAGCCCGGCCAGGGTCCAGGCCCCGGCCGGGGCCACGTCCTCCTCGAAGGCGGTGGCCTGCTCCTCCTCGGACAGGTTGAAGATCTCCTTGAGTTCCGACCACTCCAGGCTCTGGCCGTCCGCGGGCAGCCGGGAGATGTCCACGTCGTCCACCTGATGCTGGGCCAGCAGCCGGGCCACCATCTCCCGCACGCCCCGGGAGGGCCTGGGCGGCCCGGCGGAGCGGTCCGGATGGCCGGGCTCCGACCACGCCTCTGGCAACGGCTGGATGTATACCTTGTCGCGCCCCATGGATCTCTCTCCGTCGTGCGACGATAGTCGGTCAGGACCCTCACCGTGAACCGGGCCGAGCCTCCCGCTGGGTCTTCGGGAAGGGGCTCATCGTCCGGTCTTCTCGTCCGATCTGCTGAGGTCTCATGGCGGGCCAGCGGATATCCCACTGGGGTTGGTGAGGGTTATGGCACTCCACACAGCTCTGGATCACCCGGGGTGGGGCCCAACCACCGACCCGCTTGCCGTGGGCCCCACCGACCCATTCCTCGTAGGCGTCCGCATGGCACTGGGCACAGAGCTGGTAGCTGGCGTCGAAGCTCACAGAGCCGCCGGTCAAGGTCCGCAAGGTGTCCACGTCCGAGGTGTTCGGGTCCACGTTGTGGCAGGTGGTGCAGGTGAGGACGGTCTGGTCCGCGTGGTCCAGCGCCACGTCCCAGTGGGCCAACCGACCTTCGGCCTGGCTGGCCTGCTTCAGTGCATCCACCGGCTCTGTGTGGCAGGTGGAGCAGGGATAGGAGACCAGCTCCTCCCTGCGGGTGCGGACGAACACCCCCTCCACCGGCTCCTGGGTGGCTCCGTCCACCAGGGGCAGGTAGTCCTCCAGGGCCAGGTAGGGCAGGCTGCTGACCGATGCCGATGCTTGGCCGTCCGCGGGTGGGGCCACCACCGGCGGATCCGGTTCGGCAGGCCTGGACTCGGCCCCTTCCACCCACACGGGGACACCGCCGAAGGACTGGACACAGGCCCCGGCCACCAGCCCCACGGCCACCAGTCCGGCCAGCCACAGGACGGCGGCCCGGACACGCAGGTTCACCCATCTCATGGAGCGCTCTCCTTGTCGGTCATGGCCTCAGATGGATTCCAGGCCCCGGGCAGGGGCGCGCCCAGCTCCTCCTCGTGGCGGGCCACATGGCACTGGAGACAATACCCCCGGTCCGCGTGGTCGGTGCGGATCTCCGGGGGCGCGGCCGGCCCTCCGTGGCAGGCCGCGCAGTTCTCCCGAAGCTGGAGCGCGTGGGGCACGGGGGGCGGCGCGCCGGGAAAGGCCTCGCCACCCAGCTCCGGCGGAGGGGCCGGCTGGAAACGGTTCGCCGCAAACAGGTTCTCCACCGGCTCCTGGGCCACGTGGCACTGGGTGCAGCTGGACAGCTCCGGATGGGGGACCACCGGAGCGTAGGCCTCCATGGAGGGGACGTATCCCCCGGTCTGGTGACACTGGAGACAGGAGGCCTCGCCGATGGCCATGGCGTCCTCCACCGGGTGGGGGATCCAGGGCGGCGCGCCGGCGAAGACCCGACGGCTGTAGTACACCTCCAGGGTGCGCTCCTGGCCAGGAGGGGGTTCCTGGGTGGTGTACCGCTGGAGCCAGTCCAGGTAGGCCAGGCTGCCCACGTCCAGCCGGGTGGGCACCGGCACCACCGCGGCCTGTTCCGTGCTGGGGGGATCGCCCAGCTCCGCCTCTGTCTGGCCGGCCAGCCAACTGGTGCCCACCACGTACACCCCGGACGCCATCAGGACCACCAGCAGGCCGATGAAGGCCAGCCGATAGCCGGTGCGCAGCCAGGGCTTGTCTCCTGGGCTTCCATGGGTGTGTGCACTCATGACGCTACCCTCTCGATGCGGACCGCGCACTTCTTGTAGTCCGGTTCCTTGGACAGGGGGCAGAACGCGTCCAGGGTGGCCTCGTTGATGAGCATGGACTCGTCGAAGAAGGGCACGAAGACCTGGCCCCGGGCCGGGATCCCCCGGAAGTTGATGCTCGCGGGGAGGACCACCTCTCCTCGGCGGCTGATCACCTTCACCAGATCCCCCGGACGGATGCCCAGCTCCCGGGCGTCCTCTGGGTGGAGCTCCACGTAGGCGTGGGGCATGGCCCGGTGCAAGACCGGTATCCGGCGGGTCATGCTGCCGGTGTGCCAGTGCTCCAGGACCCGGCCGGTGGAGAGCCAGAAGGGGTACTCCTCATCCGGTGCCTCGGCCGGGGGCTCGTAGGGCCGGAAGATCAGCCAGGCCTTGCCCTCCGGCTTGCCGTAGAAGTAGAAGTCCTCCGCGTGCTCCGCGGCCACCGGGTCGTACTGGGCGTTGTAGCGCCAGAGGGTCTCCTTGCCGTCCACGTAGGGCCACATGATGCCGGGCCGGCGTCGCAGCTCCTCGTAGGGAGCCATGTTGTGCTTGGGGTTGGCATGGAAGCGGCGATACTCCTCCCAGATGGCCTGGATATGCTCCTCCTTGCTCCAGGGGAACCATTTCTCATAGCCCAGCCGTCGGGCCACCTCGATGAGCTGCCAGGTGTCGCTCATGGCCTCGCCGGGGGGGTCCACCATCTGGTTCCAGTGCTGGGTGCGGCGTTCGGAGTTGCCGAAGAAGCCCTCCCGCTCGATCCACATGGCCGAGGGCAGGACCACGTCCGCCACCTCCGTGGTGGGGGTGGGGTAGACGTCGGAGACCACCACGAAGCGGCCATCCTTGAGGGCTCCCTCCCGGTAACGGCGCAGCTTGGGCAGGCTGACCATGGGGTTGGTCACCTGGATCCAGATGAAGCGGATCTCCCCCCGATCCAGGGCCCGGAACATCTCCACCGTGTGGTAGGTGGGCTTGTCGGGGATGTTCTCCACGGGCACTTCCCAGATCTCCGCGGCCTGTTGGCGGGCCTTCTCGCTGGTGACCGGCCCCCCGGGCAGCCGCTGGGTGAGGGTGCCCACCTCTCGGACTGTGCCGCAGGCGCTGGGCTGGCCGGTCAGGGAGAAGGGGCTGTTGCCCGGCTCGGAGATCTTGCCCACCAGCAGGTGGATGTTGTAGATCAGGTTGTTCATCCAGGTGCCCCGGACATGCTGGTTCACCCCCATGCACCAGAAGGACATGACCTTCTTGTTGGGATCGCCGTAGAGGGCGGCCAGCATCTGGATCGCCTCCACGGAGACGCCGGACATGGCGGCCACCTTCTCCGGGGTGTAGTCCTCCAGGTAGGCGACGAACTCCTCCCAGGTGATGTCCGTCAGCTCGTCCTTGAAGCTGAACTTGTCCTCCAGGCCGTAGCCGATGTTCGTCTTGCCCTGCTTGAAGACCACGTGCTTGCGCAGGAACTCCTCGTTCACCCAGCCGTTGCGGACGATCTCGTGGCAGATGGCGTTGGCGATGGCCAGGTCGGTGTGGGGCTTGAAGAGGATGGTGTGGTCCGCGGCCACGCTGGTGCGGGTGACCCGGGTGGCCAGCTCCACGATGGTCACGTGAGGCCGCTGCTGGCGCTGCTCCAACAGCCGGGAGAAGAGGACCGGATGCATCTCGGCCATGTTGTTGCCCCACAGCACGAAGACGTCCGCGTGGTCGATGTCCGCGTAGTTGCCCATGGGCTCGTCCAGGCCGAACGCGGTGAGAAAGCCCACCACCGCGCTGGCCATGCAAAGCCGTGCATTGGCCTCCACGTTGTTGGTGCCGATGAGGCCCTTGAAGAGCTTCACCGCCACGTAGCCGTCCGGGATGGTCCACTGGCCCGAGCCGTAGATGGCCACCGCGTCCTTGCCGTGTTCCTGGATGGTCTCCGCCATCTTCTGGGCCACCAGGTCCAGGGCTTCCTGGATGGGCACCGGCTCCAGCCGGCCGTTCCGACGCACGTACGCGGTGGTCAACCGGTCCTCCCCGTAGAGAGCCAGGATGGAGTGGTAGCCCTTCACACAGGCCAACCCCTTGTTCACCGGCGAGTCCGGATCCCCCTTCACGGCCACGGCCTTGCCGTCCTTGACGCCGATGAGCAGGCCACAGCCCACACCGCAGAAGCGACAGGGGGCCTTGTCCCACCGGATGTCGTCCTCCAAGGGGATCGAGGCCCGACCCCCAACGAAGGACTTGCCGAAGACCACATTGGGCGCCAGAGCAGTGGCCGCGGTGACCGCCGCGGCTCCGGCCATCCGCTTGAGAAATGCTCGCCGATTCATCATGACGTCTGTCCCCCGCTGTACTCGAAAAGGCTGGACGACTCGGGATCTCGGAAAGCGGCCACCAAGGCCATGCACTGGAGGGCCTCCACCGAGCGCAGGCGGGCCTCCAACCGCTTCTCGGTCGCCTCGTCCGGCGTGTCGGTGATCAGGATGAAGAGATCCTGGTTCTCCGCGCGCACCACTTCGCACTCGGGCCAGGACGCCAGGGTGGCCTCCAACTCCGCGGCACGTTCCGGCATGGGGTACAGGAGGTAGCTCTTCACGGGCATGGCACGGTTCCCCTTTCCCAATGGCGGCCTCCAGGGCCCACCATCTGTTCTATTTGTCACAATCTTTCTCCGCCTACACCAAACTACAGGGAGGGAGGCGGGCAAAAGGACTTTTGTCTCAATTGGTCGCGAGAAGGGCCGGGACCTTGGTCCTGTCGCCGTTGTCCCCGATCCAGGGCCGTGATACAATGGCCCAGCCCAACCGCACCGACGCCGCCCGATGTCCGGATGGCCATGTCTCGGATCCAGCAGCTCTACCCAATCTGTCGGGACCTCCCCTTTCCCGGTGTCTACCTGGCCCACGATCTGCGGGCCCTGGCCTGCTCCCGACACGGCCCCCTGGTCTATGCGAACTACGTGGCCAGCTTGGACGGCCGGATCGCGCTCCCGGCTCCGGACGGTCATCTGGGCGTGCCCCCCAGCCTGGCCAATGAACGGGACTGGCGCCTGTTCCAGGAGCTGGCCGCCCAGGCAGACCTGATCCTGAGCACCGGACGCTACCTGCGGGACTGGGCGGCCGGCCGAGCCCAGGAGATCCTCCAGGTGGACGATCCCCGCTTCGAGGACCTGCGGACCTGGCGGGTCTCACATGGATTATCGCCCCAACCGGATCTGGCCATCATCAGCAACACCCTGGACTTCCCCATCCCAAAGGTGCTCCATGCCGGAGGACGCGGGGTGGTGGTCGTCACCAGCGAGCAGGCCGATCCCGGAAAGGTCCAGGCATTGGAAGAGGAGGTGGGCCCGGTCATCCGGGCTGGCAGGTCCCACGTGGAGGGCCGGGCACTGGTGGACGCGCTGTACGCGCGGGGCTATCAGCTTCTCTACTGCGCGGCCGGCCCCAAGGTCCTCCACACCCTGGCCAGGGACCAGGTGCTGGACCGGCTCTACCTGACCCTGGTCCCCCGGTTGTTGGGGGGAGAGCGGTTCGCGACCCTGGCGGAGGGCACCCTGTTGAACCCACCTCTGGGGGGCAGATTGGAGGCCCTGTACCGGGATCCCGAGGCCCTGGAGGGGCTGGGGCAGCTCTTCCTGTGCTACACCATGGGGAAGGACGGATCAACCATGGCGAACGCGCTTCGGTCGTCTGCGCACTGAAGTGCGCACGACGAACTCCTTCCCCACACTCGGCTCGTAGTGTGCGCTTCAGCACGCACCCCACTCCCCCACGCACCAGACCTCGACGCACCCAAGTGCGCACCACGAGCCCCTTCCCCACACTCGGCTCGTAGTGTGCGCTTCAGCGCATACCCACTCCCCCACGCACCAGACCTCGACGCACCCAAGTGCGCACCACGAGCTCCTTCCCTACCACTCGGCTCGTAGTGTGCGCTTCAGCGCATATCCCACCCCCCACGCACCAGG
>Ga0256839_1001417_pt1 | contig 29078 bp, 24 predicted proteins | sample 354166metaG_FD_185968 | JGI IMG/M metagenome (GOLD analysis project Ga0256839, IMG submission 185968) | Hydrothermal vent microbial communities from Mid Atlantic Ridge, Atlantic Ocean - 354-166 | ecosystem: Environmental > Aquatic > Marine > Hydrothermal vents | place: Atlantic Ocean: Mid... | reverse complement strand
TTCGGCGCCCCACCGACGGCCCGTTCCCCAACGCTTCTCCCGCGCGCACCCGCTCGGAAAAGCCGGTATGGCCGACCGCCACCCGGCGGGCGCCCCCGCTTGCCTGTCGGAGCGCTTCCGCGCAACGGGAGAAGTGCCGTCACCGGCGCGACGGACCTCCGCCCGGCTACCCAGCGCAGGGCCGGGCTTGCACACTGTAGCACTGAGCGGCCTGTCCTCAACGGCCACCGGCAGCCGTCTCCACAGAGACGAGCACCCTCCCAGAACGACGGCCTCTCCCCCCAGCGATCGCTACTGGCTGTACTTGTAGAGTTGCATCACGAACGGCGGGTCGAGCTTCTCCCCGTCGACCTCCAGCAGTTCATCGCGAACCTGGAACGCCGGCCGACCCGACCGAGCAATGCACAGCGGCATTACGTACCGCACCGGCTTGCCACGCAACTCCGGAAGCCGGAATCTGTCCCCCTTCTGGTAGATCGGAAAGAAGCTCGTCAGCCTGCCCGGGCGGTCCTCCCGAGTAGGATCACACGGAACCCAGCGTACCTTGCCATCATCGTCCCGTAACGCCACCTCCGCCCACGCGTGGCTTGCCCCCCACACCGTACGGGCAGGAATCCCGGCCGCTCGGCACAGGGCAATAAAGAGCGCGGCTTTATCCTCGCAGTCCCCATCCTTCGAACGAAGAGCGGCAACGGCCCCCTTGAACGGCTGCTGCCGATAGCGGACCTCCTGCCGCACAAACTGGAAGAAGCGCTCAACCCGATGCCACGCCGCCGCTGACGGCTGATCGAGCTGCTCGCAGAGCGATCGAATCGCCGGATCTCGCGACTCAATGCCCGGCGAAGGTGTCCGCCACCGCGCCACCTTCGAACCCACCGCAACCCGCCACTGCGACAGCTCCTCCGGGTCGAATTCCAGCCTACGACGCGTCACCTTGCACTCCAAAACGTAGTCCTCCACCCCCCTCAGGATCGGCGCCCTCAAGTGCAAGCGGCGCACCAAACCGTCAAGCAGCGATGTCCGGGCAGTCAGCCCGTGACTCTGGACCTCGCTCAGCTCCTCGACGCTCTGTTCCGGCCAGTCCCGAAAAATCGCCCGTGTCACCGCCACGCCACGCAACGGCGAAAACGACGGGTTCTCCAGCTCTACCCGGAGGCGAACCCGGAAAGTGCGTTCCTGCACCGCGGAGTCGGACGGCGCAAATAAGCGCTGGAGCCGGGCATTGTCTACTTGAGAAAAGACCGACGGCACAAACGGCGACCACACCCACGCCAAACCAACAACCACGGCACACACTGCAGCCCGCCTCATCACGCTCCTCCGTTCATCCAAGCTGCGCAGCCGGCTCCAGGTCCCACCACCACGTTCCCGCACAACGCGCTTCAGCCTGCGCACTCCCGCCTGCCGCTTTCAACGCCAGCGCCGCTCGGCTACGCCCACCCGCGGTCCCTCTCTCACCGCAAGCCACCGCCCAGCCCCCCGGTCTGGGAAAATGCCTCTCACCCCGGACGGAGCCGGCTCCGCAGCGAAGCCCACGCTCCTACACGTCCCGTGGCGTCCCAGATCCGCCCCCTCCAAGGTAGTCGCCTACTTACGGCCCAACTTTCACGCTGCCCTTTCAGGTTCTGGCTCTCCGCAGGTAGCTTGAGCCCCCGTTCCTTTAGCGGCAGCGGGACGCCGCCCTCTCCGGCAGCCGCCCCCCTGACCCAACCCCGTGGTCGTCCTAGGTGTCGATGGCCTCCGCTGCCGGCACCGTCATACAGCCGACGCCCGGCAAACGGTCCGTCTGGCGAATCGCCCCGCCCGTCTCAAGCGACCGAGTAGCCGCCGTCAACGGGAATGGAGACTCCGGTTACGTAGTTCGACGCATCACTGGCGAGAAAAAGGGCGGTGCCGCCCAGGTCATCGGGCTCGCCCCATCGCCCGGCCGGTATCCGCGCCAGTGCTCGCTCGTACAACCCGGGGATCTCCTCTCGCGCTCGATTCGTCAACTCGGTAACAATCCAGCCAGGCAGAATGCAGTTCACCTGGATGTTGTGCTTCGCCCACGCAATGGCGAGGCTTTTGGTGAGCTGCACGATGCCGCCTTTGCTCGCTGCATAAGCCGCAGCGAACGGAAGCCCGAAGATCGACGCCATCGAACCGATGTTGATGATCTTCCCCCCGCCGAGCTGACACATGTCAGAGAACACCCGCTGGCTGAACAGCATCGCTGCGGTGAGATTCGTATTGAGCACGGCGTCCCAGTCCTCCCGGGTAAGTTGCTCAGGCTGCTTGCGGATGTTAATCCCGGCGTTGTTGACCAGGATCCGCACAAGGCCAAGCTTGTCGTGAGTTTCCTCGATAGCCCGGTGCACATCGTCCTCACTGGTCACATCGCACCGCACGGCGATGACGGGCACACCGAACCGATTGCGAATCTCCTCACGAGCGACCTCGTTCTTCTGCTCGTTTCGGCCCACGATGCAGATCGCCGCTCCGGCACTCGCCAGGGCACGCGCGATTCCCAATCCGATACCCCCATTGCCACCGGTAACGACCGCCACTCGGCCCGACAAACTGAACGCGTTCACGAGTATCCTCCCGATCACTCCCTTGCGTCGCTCATTCGATCCGCATTCTACACGGTCTGCCGAGCCGAGCAGGCCGCCGCGCATAGAGCTGGCCATACCCCCCCAAACAACCGCCACCGGATTTTCCCCGACCAGCCCATGAGCCCCCGCTCAAGAACGGGCCGGAGCCCACCGCACCGCCCGCCTACGACAGGAGAGACGGAGCACCGGCACACCGGACGCCGGCTAGCCCCTTCGCTGAAAAGAAGTGCACCGGCCCCGTTCACAACTGCGGTTGACTTCGGAAGCGGCCGACGGCGCCGCTGGTCGACGCGGCCAACAAACCGTTCGGTATTGAGCCCCCTGACGTCAGAACAGCTTGCTAGCCAGGCTGCCTCACGGTGGTCCCTTCGGGACGCTCGTTGGCCTGTTGGTCGAGCGTGCATCCATCGAACACAAATGAGGGGACATCGCGGCGGAGTACCGTGGCCACGATCAAGGCGAGGTCGCGGAGAAAAGTACGGTTTTGAAAGTAGGCGAGGTCGGTGTTCAGCTTGCGAGGAAGCACTTCGTGGAGATAGGCCGTCTTGAGGTCGCGGCCGGCCAGAATCTCCTCTTCGTTCCGATGCGCCAACGTGGCCGGACTCGTGATCCCCGGCCGTATCGTCAGAAGCTCGCGCTGCTCGGCCGTATAGTACGGCACGTACTCCGGACTTTCCGGCCGCGGCCCAACGAACGCCATGTCGCCCTTGAGCACATTCACGAGCTGCGGAAGCTCATCCAGTTTCCATCGTCTCAGCCACCGCCCCACCGGCGTGATCCGCGGGTCCGAAGCTGCAGTGACCGACGGTCCCATCTTGTCCGCATCCTGGACCATCGTGCGGAACTTGTAGATGTGGAAGATTTTGCCCCCTTTGCCAACCCGGCGGCCGCGGTAGATGACGGGCCCGCGAGAGGTGCACTTCACGAGCACAGCCACAAGCACCAGCACCGGCGAAAGCACCAGCAGCCCGAGCAGCGCTACCGGTACGTCGAACCAGCGCGGGCTGTCCTTCAGCTTAACTGCTGGAGTCGCCGACTGCCCCCTGCTCAACGCCGGACCTTCCATACGCCTGGAAACCCTCCGCAGTTTATCCCACCCACCGCCAGACGAGTGCTCGCGCGATCACCGTTGCGCGCTCGCCCACGCCGACCGGCCCAGGACCAGGTTCCCCCCAAGCCATCCGGCAGGTGTCGCTTGCCCGAGAGGCAACGTGCGGCCATCGGCCAAGAGGCCGACACCATGCCCGCCGGATCTGACCAGACCTCCCGCAGGACAGCCGACTTGCGACAAGCTGCCCATCACCGAGTCGGGCGGCGCTTCGGCATGTGACCGCCGACGGTGACTGCCGGCTACCGGTTGTCAAGCACAGCCGTTGGAACCGGCGTATTCCGGCGGGCACGCTCCGTCACCAGGCGTGCGGAGGCAGAGCCGGTCGCGAGGAGGCAGCCCGCTGCTGTGGCGGTGTCACACCGCAGTTAACCACGTCTTGCGCGCCGAACAGCGGCTGCCATCTCTTCGATGTAATCCCCGACCCTCTGCGCCAGCTGTTCTGCGGGCAGGCTGGCGGACTGAGCTATCCGACGCACGATGGCGCTTCCGCAAATGACACCGTCGGCGAAGGCAGCGATCTGCTCGGCCTGTTCCGGACGGCTCACGCCGAAACCGACGCAGATAGGGAGCGAAGTACGCCGTTTAAGATCAAGGACGCGGGACTTCAGATACTGGGGCACTCGTTCGCGCTCGCCTGTCGTACCCGCTACGGATACGAAGTAGACGAACCCCCCGGCCTTCTGGAGGATTCGTTCCAGGCGGGCGTCGTCTGTGAGCGGTGTGACGAGCTGGACAATGCGCAGGCGGTGTTGCTGGGCAACGTGCAGCAGCTCGTCGCATTCTTCAACCGGCAAGTCGGGAACGATGAGTGCCGAGAAGCCGGCCGATGCTGCCTGGCGCGCAAACCGCTCCGGACCACGGCGATAAACGATCGAGTACGAGACCATGGCAACCAGTGGGACGTCCAGGCCGTCACGGCTCACGTTGGCGACCGCGTCGAAGACCTCGTCTACGCGTAGGCCACGCGCCAGGGCGCGAGTGTAGGAGGACTGGATCACAGGGCCATCGGCGATGGGATCGCTATAGGGAAAACCGACCTCGATCACATCTGCACCCCGTCGCGCGCATGCACGGAGCAGCGCAGCGGTCGCGTCGAGATCGGGGTCGCCGGCCGTGACGAAGGGGATGAACGCAGCCTGCTGGGCTGCTTTTAGCCTGCGGAACGTTGCCTCAAGCCGATTGTCGCTCATGATCACCGAAACCGTGCGGATGCCTCTGGAGCAGGTATCCGGTAGCGCGGCGTGCCCAGACTCAGGCTACTCGGGTACTTTCATGCCCGTCAGGCGCGCTACCTCGGCGGTATCCTTGTCGCCGCGACCGGATAAGCAGACCACGATCACGTGGTCACGAGGCAGAGAGCGTGCAAGCCGGAACGCGTAGGCCAGAGCGTGGCTGGACTCCAGGGCGGGCAGGATGCCCTCCAACCGCGCGCAGAGAGCAAAAGCCTCCAGCGCTTCCCGGTCGGTCACGCAGGTGTACTCCACGCGTCCTGTCTCCTTCCAGTACGCGTGTTCGGGCCCGACGCCCGGGTAGTCCAGGCCGGCGGAGGCCGAGTGGACGGGCAACGTTTGGCCATCCTCATCCTGCATGACGTACGTGAACGTCCCGTGCAGGACACCGGGCCGGCCGTGGCAGAGCGTTGCCGCGTGTTTGCCCGGCTCCGGCCCAAGTCCCCCTGCCTCTACCCCCACCAGCCGCACCTCTTCGTGCTCGATGAACGGGTAGAACATGCCCGCAGCATTTGAGCCTCCCCCCACACAAGCCACAACCACGTCGGGCAGGCGTCCCAGTTGCTGCCGGCTCTGCTCGATGGTCTCACGCCCGATCACACTCTGGAAGTCGCGTACGATCATCGGGAACGGATGGGGGCCGACGACCGATCCAAGGATGTAATGGGTGGTCTCGACGCTGGCCATCCAGTCGCGCAGAGCTTCGTTGATGGCATCGCGGAGGGTCCTGGAGCCGCTGTGCACGGGCACAACAGTGGCACCGAGGTTCTGCATGTTGAACACGTTGAGCCGCTGGCGGCGGACGTCCTCGGCCCCCATGTAGACCACGCATTCCAGCCCGAACAGGGCACAGGCCGTGGCGGTGGCCACCCCGTGCTGCCCGGCCCCGGTCTCGGCAATCACCCGCCGCTTGCCCATCCGCACCGTGAGCAGAGCCTGGCCGATGGTATTGTTGATCTTGTGCGCACCGGTGTGATTCATGTCTTCGCGCTTCAAGAACAGGCGGGCGCCGCCACAGTGCTCCGTTAACCGCCTGGCGAAATACAGGCGAGTTGGCCGGCCCACGTAGTCTCGCAAGTACGCCTGGAGCTCGTTCTGGAAGGACGGGTCGTCTTTGAGGCTCAGATAGGCCGACTCCAGCTCAACAAGGGCGCGCATCAGGGTTTCCGGGACATACCGTCCCCCAAAGCGTCCGAACCGCCCGAGAGAGTCTGGCAGCGAAGTTGACGGAGCAGCCATGGATCACCCTAAGTCCGGTGCTACCACCTCACAGGAATTCTGTCTTCCCGGTCAACGGGCGTGCCGCCAGAATCGCCGAACGAGGCGATCCATGGTTCGCCAGGCGGCCCCCCGGAAACGGTCGTCTCCTCAACACATCCAGGGGAGCGCACACAAAAAAGCCGCCGGGCGAACCCGACGGCCTGACGGTGGTGACCACGTTTTCAACCGGGTCAACTCTGCTCAGGTTTTTCGCTCGTGCCTTCCTGCTCCGACGACTGGCCGGTCTGCTGCTCGCCGCCGGTCTGGCCTGGGGCGGTATCGCTGCTTGCTTCAGCGGCTGCTTCGCCTGTGGTGGCCGCCCCTGTCTCCTCAGTCGCCCCCTGGCCCACCGTGGCAGGCTCGGGCGTTGCCTGCGTTTCCACCGAGAACGATTCGCTGAAGAGGTCCTCTTCTTCCTCCTCCACCCAGATCTCGTCCATGTCCGTGGCGTCGACGTCTCGCCGCAGCAGGAGATACACAGCCGTGGCGACCGACCAGAAAAAGCTGTACACAAAAGCAGGCCCGGTCATGACGACGAGCATGATCCAGAACATCATGAAGTAGGAGGCGTACTGGACATAGGTCGAAGGCTGCTCCGACGCCGTAGCAGCCACCGCCAGGAGACGGTAGGTATAGCCGGGCAGTTGGCGGATGAGGTCGGCGAGAAGCTGGTCGCTGGCGCCCCAGGCTACCGCCCAAACGGACAGATAGATGGTAAGCTGCGCGAAAAGCAGATAGATGAACGTCGCAATCGCCCCGTAGACCACGGCCAAGAAGCCGTAGAACAGGTAGTTCCATGGGCGTTGGTAAGAGTAAGCAAACGCGCGGCTGACCGCATCAAACGCGTCCGAGCCTTCGACGGCGAGCGTGGGCACCATGAGCGGCCACCCCACCGCCCAACCGACCACCAGGAGGGCCAGGATTAGACCGGCCAGGAGCGGCAGGAACCAGAGGACGCCGGCAAAGAACGGACCAAACGCAGGGATGTTCGAGATCCATCCGCCCACTAGACAGAAGAAGGTAAACAGCGCAACGCCGAACAGCGGGATGAAGGGCGCCGTGATCAACGAGACAGCGTATCGGAACGTGTAGCCGAGCGATTCGCGAAGCGTCACTCTCTCGTCCCTGCCCAGTTGCATCGCGGCAATTCGGCTGATCGCACCGCCAGCGATGCCCCAACAGATCGAAGCCCAGAGCGCGAGGGCGACCAGGTAGACGAGGTAACCGGCATCAATCGTCCAGTTCACTGCAGGAATGGTCACCGATAACCTGGACGGCATGTACCGGGCGCTGAAAATCGCCCGGAACGGCTCCATCAGCTCACGGAACGGGAGCAACAGCACCTCCCAGCGGGTGGCGATGTGCCAAAGGAACGCGAGCGGGTTATCGACGGCCGAGTTGAGCACCTCCAGGGGCGACTCGCCCTCGGTCCCATACGCCGCCCACACGCGCGGAGCTATGCCATTTGCCGCCCAAGGATAGTCGGTCGCCACGACCGGAGAAACTCCCCCTTCCTCGCCCTCCGCTACGAAGACGTTGTGCATGAAGCCCAGGTTGATCGCGTGCCAGCCGACGCTGAAGAGGGTGAGACCGACAAGGGCGATCAGGAGCTTCTTGGGATCAACGGCGAGCTTGAAACAGCGGAAAATGACCAGCCAGGGGAACAAGCGGCGATACTGGATTTCCGACAACGAGACACGCTCTTCGTTCATACCGGATTTGCTCCTCGTAACCCGGGCGATACCGTCACCTGGTCGATCTAACAAGCGTGATTATACGAAGATCGCTAAAGCATGCAACGAAAAGGCCGGCCCGGCGGCACGCTGGCTACCGATCTCCCGCCGCACGCCGCACATCTCCGGTGCGATCCGTATCTTCCTCCTGCCACTCGTCTTCCGCTTCCTCGGCACCGGCTCCACGTAGCCGGTACTCTTCGCCGAGCCAGCGGCGTAAGTCGATCATCCGACACCGTTGGCTGCAAAAAGGAAAAGGGGGGCGAATTTTTCCCCCTTTTGCCACCACCTCGCGCCCACAGACCGGGCACGTCACTCGCACGTCCCCACTCATGTCGCCCCCGACTTCTCGCCCGATGACCCGCCGGAACCGCCTGAATCGCTCCCTTTGCTGGGCGTGCTTTTGCGATAATCCGTAGCGTAGAACCCCGTCCCTTTGAAGATGAGTGCACCACCAGGGCCGATCAGGCGACGCAGCGTCGGTTTGCCGCAGGACGGACACTCTTTGCGCGCGTCCTCCGTTATGGAATGATAGATCTCGAAGCTTTCCCCGCAAGAATCGCACACGTAGTCGTACGTCGGCATCTCGTTTCCCTCGCTACGCTTCCTCACCAGAGCCTTGTGGCTGTTCCTCGGGCGGCGCGACGGCCCGCGACACGATCACCTTCGCCGGTCGTATCAATCGGTCGTGCAAGAGGTAGCCTTTCTGGAGCGTCCGCACCACCTTGCCCGAAGGCATATCGGTACGCTCTTCCTCCCCGACCGCCTCGTGATACTTCGGATCGAACGTCTCGCCATCGGGAACGATGGGGCGGATGCCGTAACGCTCGAAGACGTTCTGAAGCTGCCGATAGACCAACCTGACCCCCTCGGCGATCGCCCCGGCCTGCGGAGCACACTCCGCCGCCTCGATCGCCCGCTCCAAGTCGTCCACCACGGTAAGCAGGTCGCGCACGAACGTAGCGATCGCGTACTTCTTCTGCTCCTCCATCTCGCGCGTCACGCGCTGCTGGTAATTGGCAAAGTCGGCGCGTGCGCGCTGCAAAAGCGCAAGGAACTCGTCCCGCTCGCGCGCCTTGCGCTGCAGCTCGTCCAGATCGTGGACAACCTCCTCTCCGGCGGTCTCCACGTTCTCCTGCTGGGTATCGCCGGCAGTCGGCTGAGCCTCGCCGCCTGCCTGCTGCTCCTGCTCACGAACTTCCTCGTCCAGCGGCTTCATGGCCTCTCTCCCTCGCTTAGACGGCAGTTACCAAAGCGTCGCTCATGCAAACGATATGCCAGACGCGGGCTTGGGCGGCCTGTCACAAGGCCCTGACATGAAGCATGTTGCGCAACCAACAACCCAGCGATCCCGGTTGCAGCCACAGCATCCTGTCAATTGGGCGTGTACCCACGTCACTCGCTGCCGCTCGGCTGAGCGAAATACTCCTTCAGCTTCTCCAGGAACGACTTCTTTCGCGGCGTGACACGCTTTTGCTCCAGTTCTGCCAGCTCCCGCAGCAGCTCCTGCTCACGACGCGAAACCTTCTTTGGCACCTCGATCACGAACCGCACCAGGAGATCGCCCCGGCGACCGGAGCGCAAGTCGGGCATGCCGGCGCCGGGAACCGTCAGAACCGAACCGCTCTCGGTACCCGGCGGGATCTCGATCGTGCGGGGCCCTTCCAGCGTGGGGATCTCGACCTCGCCACCCAGCACAGCTTGAGGATAACCAATGGGGACCTCGACCAGAAGGTCCTTCCCATGGCGTTCGAACAGGCGGTGCGGTCGAACGCGGATGACACAGTACAGGTCGCCACGGACGCTGCCGTTCTCGCCGGGCTCCCCCTCCCCACGAAGCCGGATGCGACTACCGCTGTCGACCCCGGCCGGAATCTCAACCTCCACCCGGCGACGGACAAACACACGCCCGCGACCATCACACTCCCGACAACGTGCGTCCCGCGGTGTGATCTGACCGGTGCCGTGACACCCAGGACAGGTCGTCATCACCTGGAAGAAGCCCCGGCGATGGACGATCTCGCCCATCCCGCCGCAATAGCCACACGGCACCGGCCGCCTTCCGGGGGCCAAGCCTGACCCGCTGCATTCGCGGCACAGTTCCTGCCGCTCGACTTCGATCGTCTTGGTCGTCCCGTGAGCCGCCTCCTCCAGTTCCAGCTCCACCTCGACGACCAGATCACGCCCCCGTGCTGCCTGCCTGCCTCGGAACCCACCGGGAAAGAAGTCGAAGAGGCCGGCGCTTTCGAAAAGATCGCGGAACGCCTCGAACAAATCGCCGGTCGACTCGTAGCGGGCACCGCGATACGCACCCAGCCCCTCACGGCCATACCGGTCGTAGCGGGCCCGTTTCTCCGGATCGGAAAGGACCTCGTAAGCCTCCGCGATCTCCTTGAACCGACGTTCCGCCTCAGCATCGCCCGGATTGCGATCCGGGTGATACTTCATCGCCAGCCGCCGAAAAGCGCGCTTGATCTCCTCCTGGCTCGCGTTCCGATCAACTCCCAGAATCTCGTAGTAGTCTCGATCGGCCGCCATTCTCTCCCTCAATCAGCTCGCTAACCGTGGCCGGCTGCAATTCGGACACCGAGGCGGTCTCTTGTTGCTTCCCCCTCTGAGACGAGCTCCTGCCACTCAATCATATCCTGCTCTTCAGCAAGCTCCGGGTCAACCGCGGCTGCTCTCGATTCGTCGGAACTGTGGTGCGGCAAAGGAAAAGGGGCGCGCGTGCGCCCCTTGGGACTTCGTACTGTGCCGGCCGAGCTACCGTAGTACTAGCGGACAACGCCCTCCGCTTTCGTCTCCGCCTCTTCTTCCTCCTTAATGTTCGTGACCAACACCTCGGTGGTCAGCATCAGAGCGGCAATGCTGGCCGCATTCTCAACCGCGGTGCGGACCACCTTGGTCGGGTCAATGATGCCCGCCTTAAACAGGTCGGTGAACTGACCGGTGTTGGCGTCGTACCCGTAGCCGCCACTCTTCTTGCGTACTTCGGCTACCACCACGGCGGGGTCGCCACCCTTGTTCAGCACGATCTGGCGAAGCGGGGCGTCAAGACAATGGAGGACGATGTCCACCCCGATCTTCTCGTCACCGCGGACGCGATCGCGCACCTTTTCGACCGCCTCAGAGCAGCGGATCAGGGCCACACCGCCGCCCGGAACAATCCCTTCCTCGGCCGCCGCGCGAGTGGCGTGCAGAGCATCCTCTAACCGCGCCTTCTTCTCACGCATTTCAGCTTCGGTAGCGGCCCCCACCTTGATCAGCGCCACGCCACCGGCCAACTTCGCCAACCGTTCCTGGTACTTCTCCTTGTCGTACTCGCTGGTCGTTTGCTCGATCAGATGGCGAATCTGCTCGATCCGCTTCTCGATCTCCTTCTTGTCGCCCTTGCCGCCGATGATCGTGGTGCTGTCGCGGGCGACACGTACTTTCTCGGCCCGACCCAGGTGGCTGAGGTCCACGTTCTCCAGCTTGATGCCGAGATCTTCGCTGATCAGCGTGCCGCCCGTCAGGATCGCCATATCCTGAAGCATCGCCTTACGCCGCTCGCCGAAGCCAGGCGCTTTGACGGCACAGCACTGCAGCAGCCCACGCAGCTTGTTCACGACCAGCGTCGCCAGCGCCTCGCCTTCCACGTCCTCGGCGATAATCAGCAGAGGCTTGCCCGCGTGGAAGACCCGCTCCAGCACCGGCAGCAGGTCGTGCACGTTCGAAATCTTCTTCTCGTGCAGCAGAATGAACGGTTCCTCGAGTTCACACTCCATGTTCTGGGGGTTGGTGATGAAGTAGGGCGACAGATAGCCCTTGTCGAACTGCATCCCCTCGACAACCTCGAGCTGCGTTTCCGACGTCTTTCCTTCCTCGACGGTGATCACGCCGTCCTTGCCGACCTTCTCCATGGCGTCGGCCAGCAACTTTCCGATGGCGGCGTCGTGATTCGCCGCGATCGTACCGACCTGCTCCAGCTCCTCCTTGCTCGTCACCCGGCGAGAAAGCTCGCCCAGGGCCTCGACCGCCGCTTCGACCGCCCGTTCGATACCACGACGCAAGGCGGTCGGGTTCGCCCCCGCAACCACATGGCGCAACCCCTCCCGGTAGATCGCCCGGGCAAGAACGGTTGCAGTGGTCGTACCATCGCCGGCGACGTCGCTGGTCTTCGAGGCCACCTGGTACACCAGCTTGGCCCCCATGTTTTCGAACGGTTCCGGCAGCTCAATCTCCTTCGCCACCGTGACGCCGTCCTTCGTCACCGTCGGCCCCCCGAACGACTTTTCTAGAATCACGTGCCGCCCTGTGGGACCCAGCGTCACGGCAACGGCATCGGCTAACTTATTCACGCCATCCAGCAACTTCCGCCGTGCCGCGTCGTCGAAAAGCAACTGCTTCGCCACGGTTAACCCTCCCGCTTCCTTCGCTCTCGTTGTGGCCCTGCGTGAATCGCCCGAGTCGGTTGTGGGCGATCGCGAGCACTACCTCACGATCTTGGCCAGAACATCCGATTCGCGCAGGATCTTCAGCTCCACGCCGTCTATCTCGACCTCGGTACCAGAGTACTTCCCGAAGATCACCTCGTCACCGACAGCCACGGCCATCGGCGCCCGTTCGCCGCTGTCCAACAACTTGCCGGGGCCAACCGCGACGACGCGCCCCCGCTGGGGCTTCTCCTTTGCCGTGTCCGGTAACACGATCCCACCCGGAGTCGTCTCTTCCGTCTCCAGGGGTTCCACCACGATGCGGTCATCCAGAGGCTTCAGAGTTACCTTGAGCTCTTTCTTTTCCTTAGCCGCAGCTTTCGCCATGGTCTGCCCTCCAGTCGTTTCCTGCTCACACCGCCATGTCCGGACAGCTCCAAGCACGCCACCGTCTGGCCGGCCCCCGAAGGCCAGCCACCCGCGCCTCACACGGCCTTAGTACTCAAACCCGTGCTCGTCGCCCTCCTTTTCCTCTTTCTCGGGTACGTTTGCCACCAGAGCATCGGTGGTAAGCAGCAGCGTTGCGACGCTCACTGCGTTCTGCAACGCGGTGCGCACCACCTTCGCCGGATCAATCACGCCGAATTCGAACATGTCTCCGTACTGGCCACGGTTCGCATCGTAACCGAAGTTCTTCTGCTTCGCGTTCTTGACCTCGTTCACCACCACCGAGCCATCCACGCCCGCGTTCTCCGCAATCCAGCGGGTGGGGTGCTCGAGGACGCGAGCCAAGATATTGATCGCCGCCTGCTCATCCTCGTTCTCTAGGGTGAGCTTCGCAAGCGCCTTCGCACAGCGAATCAGCGCCGTCCCACCGCCAGGAACGATCCCTTCCTCCAGAGCCGCCTGGACAGCGTGCTGAGCGTCCTCGACCAGAGCCTTGCGCTCCTTCATCTCCGTTTCTGTGGCGGCGCCCACCTTGATCCGCGCTACGCCGCCGGAGAGCTTCGCCATTCGCTCCTGCAACTTCTCGCGGTCGTACTCGCTGTCGGTCTCTTCCAGTTCGCGCTTGATCTGCTCGATCCGCCCACGGACTTCCTCAGGCCGCCCGGCGCCTTCGATGATCGTGGTGTTCTCCGAATCCACGACCACCTTCTTCGCGCGCCCGAGGTCCTCCAACCGCACGTTCTCCAGATCGACGCCCAGATCCTTGAAGAACGCCTTTCCGCCGGTCAGAACGGCAATGTCGCCCAGCATCGCCTTTCGCCGCTCGCCGTAGCCCGGGGCCTTGACCGCACAACACTGCAGGATCCCGCGGAGCTTGTTGACCACGAGCGTGGCAAGCGCTTCGCCTTCCACATCTTCTGCGATCACCAGCAAGCTCTTCCGAGCACGCGCCACCTGCTCCAGCAGCGGTACCAGCTTCCTGGCCGCCGTAATCTTGTCCTCCCAGATCAGGATGTAAACGTCCTCGAGTTCGCACTTCAGCTCATCCTCGTTCGTCACGAAATGCGGCGACAGGAAGCCGCGGTCAAATTGCATCCCTTCTACCCACTCCACCTCCGTCTCGATCCCACGGCCCTCCTCGACGGTAATCACGCCGTGCTCACCAACACGCTCAAACGCCTCCGCAATCCGCTTCCCGATCTCGGGATCATTGTTGGCCGCAATCGTCGCCACCTGAAGCAAGAACTGCTTGTCGGACAGCTTTACTGGGGTTGCAAGCTTGCCCAGCTCTTCGACGACCACCTCCGCACCACGATGGAACCCCCGAGCCAGGCTCATCGCATCGCGACCGGCGGTGACGGCGCGCAGCCCCTCGCGAAACAGGGCTTCCGCCAACACCGTTGCCGTTGTCGTACCGTCCCCCGCAACGTCGCTCGTCTTCGATGCCGCTTCCTTAACGAGCTGCGCCCCCATGTTCTCATAGGGGTCCTCCAGCTCGATGTCCTCCGCAACCGTCACGCCGTCCTTCGTGATGTTCGGTGAACCCCACCCCTTATCGAGCACCGCGTTGCGGCCCCGTGGGCCGAGCGTCGACCGCACAGCACGAGCAAGCTTCTCAACGCCCGCTAACAGCTTCGTGCGTGCGTCCTGAGCAAAAGCCAGTTGTTTCGCCGGCACCTCTTACCCTCCTTCCCGTACGGGTTCAGCGCCGTAGTCCAGTGAGTTTGCCTTGATCAACTGGTCGACGGCCCAAACAGACCAAAGCCGCCCGCTTCGGCCTAAGCAACTGGCGTACCGCTGATGTGGCCTGTAGCAAGACATTGCGCCACAAACTGTTACACAAAGAGCTTCGTGCTCGATGCGCGGCAGCCTGCCAACGTGGCACCCGGAGGGTGAGGAACATCGACGGGTTTGTCAGTCAGCCCGGACACCACCGCAGCAGGATCGGCGGACGCAGAGCACCGATGCAACACCAGGCCCTTGCCGCGTAGCGGCCGACCGGACAGGAAGAGTTCTCAGTGAAGCCCCTGGCCGGGCCGAATCGCCGGTCGCTCCGGCACAACTTCCAACAACAGTACCGTAGGCCCCTGATCACACTCGATCACCGCCGTGCGACCGAAGAAGGCCGCGCCCACCCAACCGCCGAACCACCCGTTCCACTGCTCGGTCACCTCGAAGCACCAGTACGCCACGGGAATGACCGTCCGCAGTGGGTGGACATCCATCAGAATCCTGCCCAGCGGCTCTTCAGCTCGGAGCACGCGGTGCACGACGTGATCTGGGACAGCGGCCAGGTCGAGAGCCATGATGCCGAACTGAACCGGCCCCGGGACCCCATCCACGTAGAGGAGCACCGCACGGCTGTACCAACTCCCCCGCCGCACCCGTTCCAGGGGCTCGATCCGAACCGCCCCGCCGTAGAACTCCTCGAGCGCAGCCGTCATGTGACCACGATGGACCAGGAGTCGGTGGGGGGCCACCGGCAGGAGCTCAGGAAGCACTTCTCGGTAGGGAGGGCAGTGCACAAGCCGGAAACCACGAAATAGCGAGGCCGGCTCATGCAGATCCACGGTGTGTTCCGGCACATTCTCCTCCGCGTCGTTGAACCGCACCGCACATTGCAGAAGTCGAGGCCGGCGGAGTGTCGGGCGGCCGCAACCCTACCCCCTGCTCGTTCCTTGCAGGGACACAACTACCGCGGCACCGTCACCGGACGGCTCCGGCGGTTCGTAGTCAAGGACGGTGTCGAGGAGGAACAGGAGCAGATCCTCCAGCACCGGCTCGTTCATCTCGCTCACGACCTGCCGCGCCCGCTCGCGGTATTTCTCCACCAAACGGTAAGCCTTGTCGAATACGCCCAGCTCCTGGAAAATCCCCCGTAATGCTTCAATGGTTCCGGCCTCGCGCGGGCCGTTCTCGAGCAGCCCGAGAAATTCCTCACGTACCCCTGTTGGGGCTGCGTCGAGGGCGAGAGCCAGTAGCACAGTCGGGCGCGCTCCAAGAGCATCCAAACCGGCCACCAGCTTATTGTTATCATCCCCTTGCCAATCCTTCAGATCGTTCAGGATCTGGAACGCCACGCCAACGTGCCGCGTGTAAGCGGTCAGCTTCGGAGCGAGATCCCCCACAGGTCCGGCCAACCGAAGCCCCGTGTAAAGCGCAGCCTCGAAGGCAGGGGCGGTCTTGAGCGCGTAGATTTTGAGCGCATCGAGAGGGGTCAACTCCTTGCCCTTCTTGTCCCGCCACAAGAGCTCCGCCCCTTGCCCCTCAGCAAGCCGCAAGTGCGCATCCGACATACACCGCAGGATGTCAGCCACCGCGTCGGCCGGTACGTCCTCCCCCTCCTGCGGCTTCAACAGGCGATACCCCAGACCGATCAGGTAGTCGCCCACATTCAACGCGATCGGTAACCCGTACGCCTTGTGTAGTGTCTCGCGGCCGTAGCGATAGGGGTCATCATCCTCGATATCGTCGTGCACAAGCGATGCTTTATGGAACACCTCGATCGCCATGGCAGCTCGACAAACGAAGGGGGGCAACGGCAGATCGTCCTGATCCAACAGGTCCGCAGATGTGGCTTGCCCCCCTGTCATCGCGTCATAGCTGGCCAAGGTAATAAACGGCCGAAACCGCTTCCCGCCCCGGGAAAGGAAGTCGAAGGCGATCGCCTCGGTGGATGCAAGGGGGTCCTGGACCGGATCGATGCCTTCGTCCAACTGAGCCAACCGGGGCCGGGGAATATACCGCTCGATCACCCCTGGCTCGAACAGCCGGGCGGCGAACCGCATCAGCGGCACATAGGTCCGAGTGCGAGCCGCACTGGGCTCGATCCGCCACTCAATCAGCTCCGCAACCCAGTCCTCATCAACGGAAGTGTTCTTGCAGTCGCTGGACAAGAGAGGAACCGCGATCGCCGGCACCCCTGCCATAAGCACTTTGTCGATCGCCTTTTCCAGCACGTTCAGGCACGCCACCCCAAGAATCGCGTCGACATACCCGCCGACGATGATCTTCAGGACGATCGGCGTGCCCTCGGCCACCAACACCTTGTAACCCAACTCCTCTGCCCGCGTTTTGAAATCAGCAATCACGCACGCGCCACATCGACGGCAGTCCAGACCGAACTCGTCATAATCAGCCGGGCATCCCTCCGCATGCTTCAGACAGTGGGGCAACAAAAGGAGCCGCTTCTTGAAATCGACGGCGGCGAACTGGTCCCGCCAAAACTCGTTCGACAGACAGACCATCGTGAAGCCGGTATAGCCCTCCGGCCCTGAGGAGCTGCTGGGCTTCGCGGAGCAGGAACTCCTTCGTGAGGGGGCGACTGCGGTCGAACCCGCGTGCTGCCTCTTGAGCTAAGGCGCGGATCCGGTCCCGCACCGCACGTTGCTCAGGAATACGCTTCAGATGCGCCGTGCGCATCCGCTGCCCGGAGGGCCGCTTGCCGTTGTCCCCAACCGCCTGAGAATCTGAAGGTACGGTTGCCACTTGTTGCCTCCGCCGATTCAATCTGCTTCCAGTCCGAAGCGACTCTCGGGCGTCCTACACCGGCTCCTCCTGCTCCACCCGAAGCCGCCGCCCCAACGCAGCCAGCGCCGTCGCTAGGAAGATGATCGGGTAGAGCCGCTCGAAGTACCACAACTTTGCGAAGTATAGACCAATTGGAGCCGGTCGATCCCAGGTGCCGGCCGCCATCCTTTCCTCAATCCAGCGCACGGTCGGCTCGAACCAATCGTCACTTAACTCGGACCGCGGCGCGAGGGCAGCTAGCGCCAGCGCTGTTTCCTCCGTCGTCCCGATCAAGCCCGGCCCCCCGCCCCAACTTCCGTCACGGTTACGGCACCGCACCAGCCACGACACCGCACGCTTCGCCGCCTCCCGGTCCTGAGCCCCCAACCGGCCCGCTCCACCCAATTCGTTGTAGCAAACCACGACCCGCGCAGTACCATACACGGGGTTCTCCTCCCGGGGATGCTGTTCGTTGCCAAACCACAGAGGGATAAAAGCCCCATCTGACTGCTGGTTCGCCCGAAAGTACGCCAACCCCCGTGCTAGCGCCCGCCCCGCCAGACGTCGTAGACGAGCAGGCAACCGCGGCAGCCACGCGGCGATCGCGCGAACCGCGTGAGCGGTCAGATCCGGGGCACTGCGATCAAACGGAAGCCAGCCCCACCCCTTGCAAAACGTGGGCCAACCACCGTCCCGGTTCTGGACCCCCAACAACCAACGCACGCCAGCGTCCCCAGCGCGGAGCACCTCCGAACGATTCGCATGAGGCCAGAGCGCCAACAGCGCAGAGGACGTGTCGTCCACATCGGGAACCGAACCACTCAGATGAGACCACCCCCACCCACCGGGCGCAGCATCCGTGTACGGGTGCCGAACACGACACTGCTGCTCCAAGAGCCAGTCCACAGCAGACCGCACAGCCGTTTCCCCTACCTGCTCTGCCACGCTTGGGTCAAGCTGGACAGCCTGAAGGCTCAGACTCGTCAGCCAACAGGACAGGTTAGCATCCACCGGCCAACTGCCATCGGCCCGCTGCAACTGGAGCAGAAACCCGAGAGCCCTACGAACCACCGGACTATGCCCCCTTTTGGCGTGCAGGAGGCTGATCGTTACGAATGCGGTCAGGGGAACGGCTTCGAGATAGCCCCCGCTTTCGGGCTGGATCCGCTCCAGGCGGCGGAGAGCCATGGGCACCAGAACAGGCCACGCGGACCGCCTCAGCCACGAGGACCCACGGTTGCGGGCTACCGCATAACCGATCGCAATGAGCGCCGGTAGCGCGTAGGACACAACACCAACGTTGAAACGACGCAACAGCCAGTGGGGCAGGATGCCTAGTTCGAAAGGGAGGCGCGGTACTTGGGCCCAATCCACGAGTCCGCGACTGGCGAGAAAGGTCAGGATCGGCACAACAAACGTCCTGTCGTTGCCATAGCGAGCCGCTAAGGCGTCAAGCCCGCCAGAAGCCTGAAGGTAAGCGAAGGCCCGCTCACATGCCGCCCGAACCGAGGAGTTGCTCGATCGATAAGGCGAAAGGGCCCCGGCGACCAGGTAGGTGGCGGCGATGTTACCCCGACACCCCGGAGCATCCCCCCAACTCCCATCGTCGTTCTGATCGTCCAGAAGCCATGCGATCGCCCGACATAAGCGGTCGTCGAGGTCACCGACGGTTACCAGGCCATGCCTGCCCCCGTACTCCAGCGCCACCAGGGCAGTCGCCGTTGCCAGCGCCGAGCTGGCCAGCTCGCCCTCCCAGTAGCCCTGCGAAGTGCGGGCGCCCATTAGGGCGCGTACGACCTCACTGCGAAGGCGAGCGACCGTTCGCCTCAAGGACTCCCGCCTCGTCTCCGTCCTGAGCGGACCGCGTTGTTCGAGAGCACTTGGCCCTTGTGGCACAGATTCAGCTCCCGGAAGGACTCAAGCACGCAGCCGGCCGCTGGCCAGGATGAACTTCGTTTGCCACTGCACAATCTGCAGATGACCGGTCAACTGAATGAACAGCTTCCTCCACAAGGGAGCGCCGGCTCCCGTTTGATTGTCCCAGTACATCCGCGGAATCCACTTGAAATTCAGGTTGTAGGCCAGGCGGAACAGCCGCCAGTGCAGCGGCGTCATGTCCTGGATGGTGAACTGACGGCCGTAACCGGGGATCACGGGGCTATAGAAGATCGGAAAGATCACCAACCGCTCGCGGTACAACCGCTCGATCCAGCGGACCGTTGCCGCCACATGTTCCTCGGTCTCTCCGGGCAATCCCATGATCAAGCTGACCATCGGGAAATAACCGGCGCGAATCAGGCGTCGAACCGTTTCCTCACACAATTCCCCCCACTCTTCGACCCGGAACGGGCGAATCTTGCCCCCTTTCTGGTTCATCTCCAGCAGCTCGCCGCTCGCCGTCTCCACCCCCAGATTGACCCAGAGGTATTTGTGATGCTGTCCCTCGACCAGGATGTCGTGGATCTCGCGCAGGTCGTCGTCGCTCATCAAGGCCGCCGAGGTCACATTGCAGTGGTCAAGCTGGATCAGTCGTAGCTCCGGTCGTGCGCGGAGCTGTCGGGCCAGTTCCTTGACCGCGGCCGGGTCCGGTTGCCCATGACGAGCACCAAATCGGAAGAAATCCTCGCTCAACGCGCACACCGAGGTCACACCCGCCTCGAGGTTGGCTTCCAGGTCGCTCAGAATCGTCTCCATCGGCAGATGGATCATCCGCTCCCGAGCAATCGTACAAAACTGACACCCTTTGCCACACCCCCTGCTGACTTCCAACACCCCCATCGAAGTCGCTCCGTGGATAGGGGGAATCTGGTCGGGCCGAGCCCCACGGGCACGGAAGACCCAGGGAAGGTCCCCGCCATCGGCAGCCGTCCGGAACAGATGTGGCGCATCCAGCTCGGCATGCCCACTCACGATACAGTCAATTCCCAGCCGCCTCGCAACGCCAGGGTGCTGTTCAAGCTGCCAGGCCCCCGCTCCGCCGGCCAGTATTCGGAACCGCAGGCCGCGCTGTCGCATCCTGTTCAACTGGCGGAGCAACCGCTTGTACCAGGTGTGGGTGTACAGCCGCCCGCCCGCCATGTCGGTCATGGTCGTGTTGGACATGCCATAGCCGAGCGGATCGCTGGAAGAGACGGCGACAACCCGCGTCTCAGGCCCGACCACCTCGTCGATCTCCTCGGGGCGCACGACGATCACGTCCGAGCGATCGAAGCCGTCGCGGAGCAGCGCGGCCTCGATTCGCCGCACCCCCAGGGGCGCCTTTCGAGCCGCCAGGCCCTGACGTGGCATGGGGGGCGCAACGAAATGCCGCATCACGGGCTCAGGCACACTCGTCGTCTGGATCGTCCCCATCATGCCGTCAAACAGAACGTCGTAGTTGGCCATGAGGGTACGATCCGCGGTGAGAACGATCGGATAACCTGCCGGCCTTTTGACCATCTAGAGCTCCAAGCTCTCCAGTTGATCGATCAGGTCATCCAGCTCATCGCGCTCCGCCGGCTGTGGGGCACCACGAGAGGGTTTCGGTGGGGAGATCGCTCCGACGGGGGCGCGGCCCGCCTTAATCAGCTCTCGGTCGCGTTCCTCAGCCGCAAGCTTCAACGCATCCTCACCGCCAAAAAGGCGAGACAAGTCGATCTTCAACCCCCCACCATCCGGGTCCGTTCCCCCCGCAATGGCAGGATTCTTGTGCATCGGGAACATGATCGCATGTTCGGGACAGACACGACTGCACGCCGGACAACCCCGCCGACAGTTGTCCGGCTGCTCGACCAGGATCCGCTCCTGGCCGTCAACGCCGTAGACGCCAAACAGGCAGAAGTCAATGCATTCCAGACAGTTCGTGCACTTGCTGTAGTCGATCACCGGATACCAGCGACGCGGCGTCTGTCCATTGTGCTTCTGCGGCACAGCGGGTTCGGATCGAGGCGGCAGTGGAGTGAGCTGAACAAGCTCTGCGGCGCATTCGTCACGGATCCGGCGAATCTCCTCCAGCACCGCCTCGGCACCATCGGCCGCTCTCAGGTCGATGCAGTAGATCGGCCGATCGGGCAGATCGTCGATCAGCTCAGGGCGCACCGGCTCCCGCGGCTCGTCGGCATCGCCATCAAGCGATTCGTCCACCAGTAGCACCCGGCCGCGCCGCCCGCGCACACCATGGCGGTACAGCATCCAGTAGGCGGGACGTGGATATACCCAGCAAAGCACCACAAGGGGGCCAGGAATAGAGCGCAGGTAGAGAAGCCCGGTATGGTCATCGCTGAGGTCATAGATGTGGGGGACAACCCCCACTTCTACACCGGACTCCACCAGGAGGGCCGCTAGCAATTCTTCTTGAAGCGACTGACGTCTCGGGTCCTTGGAGGGTGTCTGGGACAGGACAACGGTCAATGCCTGCGCCATGCAGCAGCTCCTGTGGCAGGAAACACCGACGCATTCTCTGGGGCGGGACTCAAACTCGCAGAAGGGCGCGCACCGAACTCGAAGACCACGTCGCGCCCGAACCTACGTCTGTTCCTCAGTGCTACCTATCTTACCCAATCCGCACCGGCCCGGCGCGCGCCGTCCGTGCACCGCCCAGAACTGTTCGCAGGATCAGCGGGGATCGCCCGAAACCAGCGGCGGCGCGGGGTAGACCAATACCGTGCACCGTCGGTTTGCCCGAAAAGACAATGCCTGATATTCCCCGCCTTTGTGCCGGAGCCGCACCCACGTGCGCGACGCGTTCCAGAAAGCAAACTTCGCCAAACCAGTGTGCGACAACGAGGAGTTGCCCTCGATCATCCGCCCTGGCGCAAGACGGCTCCAGCCAAATGCTCGCTGCTCTGAAGGCGGCCGAGCCCGCAGCCGATAACAGGGATAGGATCGGGCTGTACACGTCCGTTCTGCTCTGCTACGGTGTACGCCTCAGGAAGCCCGCCGCCGGTGTGCGCTTTGGATCTGTGGCGGTGGGGCCGGCCGGCGCGGCGTACCGTCGGTTCCCTTCCGCCCGGCCGGGTAGGGCCAGTCGGAGCACAGGATGTCCACAATCACTGACACAACCGCTGCAGCTACTCAAGTTGTCCCGCGCCAACGGATACGGCGCCGACAACGCGCCGCGACCTGTCGGCCCCGACACTGGCCCCCAAGTCCCCCACGCTTCCCCGATCTCTCCGTCGTCATCCCCACCTACAACGGTCTTCGCATCCTCCGTGCTTGCCTGAACGCACTGGCGCGTCACCTTCCCGGTTACGCCGAGGTCATCGTGGTCGACGACGGCTCTGCAGACGGAACCGCGGAAGCGATTCGGCGGACACACCCCTGGGTGCGACTGATACGCTTCCGCCAGAACCGGGGCTTTTGCGCCGCAGTCAACGCCGGTATCCAAGAAGCGCGCGGCCCAATCATCGAAACGCTCAACAACGACACCTTCGTTACGGCGGGCTGGGCAGACGCGGCGATGAAACTGTTCGAAGACCACACCGTGGCGAGCGTCGCGCCAAGAGTCTGGCTGCTCAGCCGCGACGACGTCCTCGATAGCGCCGGCCTCGTCTACCACATCTCCGGCTACGCCCGGAACCGCGGAGGACGACGCAGGTGCACCGCCGCATACGCGAAACGGTGCGAAATCTTCGGCGCTACCGCGTCGGCCGCGTTTTACCGACGTGACGCTCTGTTAGCCGTCGGAGCGTTTCCCGAACACTTCCACGCCTACTACGACGATGTGGACCTCGCCTTTCGACTCCGCTGGGCCGGTTACCGGTGCATCTACGAACCGGCCAGCCAGGTGATCCACTGGGGTTCCTTTTCCCACAACCTGCGCCGCGCACCGGTGGCTCGCCAGCATGCCCTCAACGAAGAACGGACATTCTGGATGAACATGCCCGCCCACCTGCTCCCCCTGGCCATCCCCATCCACCTGGGCTACCTGTTCGTGCGAGGCGCCGTGGCCACTTGGCGAGGGATTGGGCGAGCCTACCTGGCCGGCAAGCTGCAGGCCCTCCGAGAGCTTCCCGCCATCCTGGCCGAACGACGCCGCCGCCAGCAACCGCGTCGAGCCACCGCTTTGAAGCTCAGCGTCCGTCTCAGCGCGCGCTGAACAACCCAAGCTCGGTCCCCACGAACAGCAGTCCCCCCCGTCGCCGACCTCGTCCCATCACGCTCCGTGCCAACCGCAGGCACGACAGGCACATCCGCCAGGAGCCACCCGCACGGATTACGCCGCCTGCCGCCGTTGGTAGCCGTGCTCTGCCCCCCTAGAAGCCACCCGCGGCCGCGCCGCACGCCGCCACGCCGCTCGTACGACATGCTCCAAAAAGGACAGGACCGAACAATCCACCTTCAGGCGACCTGCCAACTCCGCACGAGGTACCCGCACGGGCAACCTCGCCCGGGCCTCCGCGACTTCCCCCCACTCCTTGAGCGCTTCCAACCTGCCGATCAAATACGCCCACGCCTGGCGAGGCCGCGCAGCCATCGATAGAGCATGAAAAAACACGTACGCCACGTGCATGGGCAAAGCGAGCGGAAGGAGCGAACGAGGCGTGTTCCGCCAGAAGGTCCACTCCTCGTTTCGCGCCAACCTGCGAAGTCGAGATCCGGTCAGCGCGCCGTAAGAAGCATGGACCGCGTGCAGTACCACCGACTGCGGGCAATACAGAAGCCGATAGCCCAAATAGCGCATGCGGAACGACAGGTCGACATCGTCGTAATAGGCACCAAAGCGGAGGGGGAACAACCCGGCTCGCAACAACGCCTCGCGCCGATAGAAGGCAGCGCACGCACTCACCCCGAACACCTCGGCCCCAGACAGCACGTCGCCCATCGAAGGCTCGTTGTTGAACCGGCTGTAGGCACGACCACAGATATGCCACCCGTCCCCTGCACTATCGACGATACCCAAACGGTCCAATTGCAGCACGAGGGGAGCAACGGCGCCGACGTCCGGGTCCGAGAGCAATTCGAGGGGACGATCGGCCCAGCCGGGCGTCACGAGGGCATCGTTGTTCAACGTCTCCACAAGCGGAGCCCGAGCCGCCAGAATCCCGTCGTTGACTGCCGCACAAAAACCCCCATTCGTCCTGCGCCGAATGTACCGGACGGCATGGCCGGAGGAGCGAATCCAGCGCGCCGTACCATCGTCCGAACCATCGTCCACGACGATCACCTCGGTACCGGACGGTGCGTACCGCAGTACGCGTGGGAGGCATCGGCGGAGCCATGCCAGCCCATTGAAAGTGGGGATCACAACGGATAGCCGGAGCCGGTCCTCAACCACGACATTCCTCTGGCCGTGAGGCCTCGTCCGAATGCATTCAGCAGGCCCTTTTTACCGCCCTTGCCGCCAGTTCACAAGGTCGGCTCATGAAACCCCTGTACCTCGCTTATGTGTGATCGCTCCTGCTCCACGGTCGTGCGGCAGCCGAACATAGCCGGTGTGTCCCGGGCTTGAGCATGGGCTTGCTCGCGCTGGGATCTGGCAGACCGGTTCTGGCCAACGGCGGGCTTTTGCCACAATCTGTTAAACTGAATCCCAAATTCGAAGGGAAATCCCTGTGGGGGCTTTGGCTCCAGGGCGGGCCACGGCCGGGGATGAGTGCAACTCTGGGGTTCCGGACAGACTGGGGCAATACCGGTAATGTGGCATAGACTCAGGGTTCCGTCGTTGCCCTGCAACGGGACTACGCTTCGCTACTTCTGGCTTATACCCCCACTGATCTTGCTCTGCACCGGGCTGGGGTGCGGAAAGTCGGGTCTACCACTGGAAAGCTTGCCGCGTGCCACGGCAACACTGTACGGGTACTGGCGAGAACGCGATCAGTTGCTGGACGACACCCAGGAGTGGCATAGCTCCGCCCTGATCGTCGAAGAACGCAAGGGTGCCCTACTCCTTGTCACCAATTCGCACTGTCTCGACCTTCGGTCGTTGGCAAGAGCAGACCTTTTTACGGACGACGTACCCGAGGTGGCCGAGTACCGGATCACGATCCGGATTGGTGGCGTCGAGGCTTATGCTGACGTCATCGCGGAGACCCCCGAACCCATCGACGTGGCCCTGGTCGCCGTGCGTCTCTCCAAGCTCGGTTCTGCTGACTACTTGATCGCGCCGGTGACGGACTGCTCACAGCTAAAGGTCGGCACAAAAGTGGCTGCAGTAGGCAGCCCCCTGGATCCAGAAGCCTTTGAAGGGACGATCACCTTCGGCTACGTGAGCGCGATCCGGAATGAGAATAGCCCCTGTCCGGTCATCCAACACGACGCGCCTTTGAATCCCGGGAACAGTGGCGGCCCGCTGTTCGCCCAACTGGATCCGGAAAAGGACGAATGGTACTGCGTGGGGGTTAACTTCGCGAAGGCAACAGAGGGGGAAGGCATTGGCCTTGCCTGGGCACTTCGCCCGGCACTGCGCTATGAGTACGAGTTTGCACCGTGTTCTCCGCAAGGTGCAGTGGACCTGATCCGCAGTATCTACGGCCGCCGCGCCACGGTAGTCCCGTAACCACGGCAAACGCTACGCGATCGGACCCGACCGCTGGGAAGGCTCCCAAACGCCCGGGACTACGTGTACCTTGCTCCGCGATGCTCCTCCTCAAAGAACGCCGGCAGCAGGGCGTCGACGCGGAGGAGGCCCGATCGAGTCACACGCACCTCATCGTCGGTTAGTTCCACGTAGCCCGCCTTCTCGTACTCGTCGAGTTCCCTCGCGAACTCCACCCCAGGATCGGTTCCGTACTTGTCCACGAAGTAGCCACGCGAAACCCGTCCCAGCTTAAGTTGCAGGATGAACTCGCGGATCATGAGCTGCCTGGGTGTGGGCCGCAGCGCTCGCCACAGGGGGTACCGGCCAGCTTCCACCGCACTGAGGTACGGCCCCCAGTCGTGTAGGTTCTGCATGTGGACTCCCTGCACAAAGCCAAAACTCGCCACCCCTGTCCCGATCAGGTCCGCACCGTGCCAGAGCGCGTCGCGATACAGGAATTGAACGCGCTCCGGATCGCGCACCGCCGTATACGCACTGTTGATCTGGTAGCCAGCCTCCTCCAGTGTCCGGAACGCATAGTCAACCCATGCCCGCTTCGTCTTCCAGTCGGCAACCGGCACCGGCTTGCCCTCGCGCAGAACCGACTGGGAGTAGAGCGTGTTGTAGGGCAGCTCCATCTGGTAGATCGTGATGCTGTCCGGCCCGAGCTCAATCGCGCGCTGCACACAGTCGCGCCAATTCTCCCACGTCTCCCCGACCATCCCTGCGATCAGGTCGATGTTCGTCTGAGGGAAGTCGCACTCCTGGATCCACGACCAGGCCCGATAGATCTCCGCCGACAGGTGGGCGCGGCCGTTTTCGGCAAGAATCTCGTCCGAGAAGTTCTCCACCCCCAGGCTAATCCTGGTGATCCCAAGTTCACGGAGCGCACGAACCTTCGCTTCCGTCAGCGTACCCGGCTCGCATTCGAACGTGACCTCCCTGGCGTCGCGCCACGGGAAAACCGCGTCCATCCGCCGGACCAAGCGTTCCAGTTGCTTCACGCTCGGGAAGCTTGGAGTCCCCCCTCCGAAGTAGACGAACTCCAGCGGTCGCCCCCCTACAACCGGCGAGGCCGCATACATCTCCACTTCGTGCGCCAGCGCATCCAGGTAGCGATCGACCTCCTTGCCTGTCTTGTCGATGTAGACCTTGTAGTAGCAGAACTTGCAGCGACGACGGCAAAAGGGGATGTGGAGGTACAGACCGAGGGGAACCCACGCCTGGGGAGGACTCTGGACGACATCCAGCGCCTCCGGCACATTCTCGGGCTTCCAGAACGAGAAAGGCGGATAGTTCGCGATAAAGTAGTTGCCAACCTGGGTCTTTTCTTCTACGGTGGACATCGTAAGCCTGGATTGGGTGGGCCGTCCCGTGTGATGCCTCTGGTAGAATCCGCTTCTAATCATACATCCGACTCGCAGGCCACGCCCAACAGACGCCGTGCCGGCAAGGTCCGGGCGGGACGGATACCGCGCGGGGCGCGGCGTTCGGCCCGGAGCGGCGTCACACGCCGTGGCCCCAACGGGAACTCGTGGCGGAAGCCGAACGGCAAGCCCGGACGTGAAGAGACCGTTTCGCGTACGCCTTACGGCGCAGGGTGCCTGCAGCCCGTTGCACTCTGATCCGTGTTCTGCTGCAAGAGCGGAGCTTCCCACCCGCGTGCGAGCTTGTGTGCCGACATCCCGAAGGCGGCCCCAATCGCCACCAGCTATCTGGCCTTCAATGCACGGAGTTTCCCGGTGATCGTTCGACGACTCGTCGCTCATAACCGCCTCGTTCTCGCCTGCCTCGTCACCGCCTGCACGTTCAGCCTCTCCCCCTGCGAAGGCGTGCTGCACCCGGCACGAGCCACCGAACTTGGTGTTCAAGGGAATCGGTTCACCATCGACGGCCGGCCTGCGTTCCTGCTGGGCATCAGCTACTACGGCGCGCTCGGGGGCAGCGAAGAACAGATCCGACAGGACCTGGAGGAGTTCCAGCGAGCGGGGTTCAACTGGATCCGGGTCTGGGCAACCTGGGCTGCGTTCGAAAGGGACGTGTCCGCCGTGGACGCGGAGGGCCACCCCCGCGAGCCGTATCTTTCCAAGCTCAAATGGCTGATCGACGAATGCGATCGCCGAGGCATCATCGTGGACGTTACGCTTAGCCGAGGCAACGGCATCGTAGGCCCCCCGCGCCTTCAAACGCCACAGGCACATGAACGCGCCGTGCGGACTCTGCTCACCGCCCTGGGTCATCGGTCCAACTGGTACCTTGACCTAGCGAATGAACGCAACATTCGTGATCGCCGCTATGTCCCCGTACAAGAAGCGGCACGGTTGTGCCGTTTGGTTCACCGGTTAGACTCAACTCGTCTGGTGACGGTCTCGCACTCAGGCGACCTCGGCACACAGGAGCTCCGGGACTACGTCTTGCGCATCGGCGTCGATTTCCTCGCCGTCCACCGCCCCCGCAATCCGCGCTCAGCCCGGCAGACACACGACGTCACGCGGCGGTACCTCCAGCACCTGCGCGAGCTCGGCCGGTTGATACCGGTGCACTACCAGGAGCCCTTCCGGCGGAACTTCAGCCGTGGCTGGGAACCGCTGGCGGAAGACTACCTCACCGATCTCCGCGGCGCGCTGAACGGCGGTGCGGCGGGCTGGTGCTTGCACAACGGTGCCAACCGCCACAGTCGCGACGGCCGCCCGCGACGGAGTTTTGACCTGCGGAGCGGGCGCCTGATGAAACAGCTCGATTCCGTAGAACTGGACGTCTTCCGTCGAGCGCCTTCGTTGGTCCGTGCCCTGTTTGGCGCAGCTCGGTTCTAGCCCCCTGCTGCTCATCACGCTGCGAGGCGCCGCACACCTCGGCAAGTGTGCTGCACGTGCACGGAGCCCACTGGTGCGACGAGCGAGCCTCGTCGATCAGAGTGGGTTTAGGGCGAACTTCGGAAGCAATAAAGCGTTCCGGACTCTGTGCCGATCACAACGCAGCCATCTGCGATAGCCGGACTGGCACTGATTCGTCCCCCCAGCGGATACTGCCACACCGCGTGCCCGTCGCTCAGGCGGAGCACGTACAGCGTACCGTCAAAAGAGCCCACCACGACGAAACGACCGGAGACCACCGGTGACGAATCGACTCTACCGCGGGTTCGAAACATCCAGCGCAGGTCACCCGTCTTTCGGGAGATGGCGTGCACTTGTCGGTCTCGGCCGCCGACGATCACCAGATCGTGCGTGACGGCGGCCGAGGAATAGAAGGGCATCGCACGTTGCGGGGGGCTGTATCGCCACAC
>Ga0256839_1001416_pt1 | contig 29082 bp, 27 predicted proteins | sample 354166metaG_FD_185968 | JGI IMG/M metagenome (GOLD analysis project Ga0256839, IMG submission 185968) | Hydrothermal vent microbial communities from Mid Atlantic Ridge, Atlantic Ocean - 354-166 | ecosystem: Environmental > Aquatic > Marine > Hydrothermal vents | place: Atlantic Ocean: Mid... | reverse complement strand
GGCTGGGATTTTACCCTCGTGCAGGCAGCAAGTATTGCCTATGATGCGGCCTGGCAGAAGGCGTTGGCAGAGGCCATCCGTTATACCCCGGCAGAAATTGAAGCGCTGGATATAAAATATGGCCAATGGCTGGGGATGCAAACCAAAAAGTTTATCCGCAGGTATGGCCTGCAGCCGGACCTGATTGCCAGTCATGGTCATACCGTGTTTCACCAGCCCGAAAAAGGGGTGACCTTACAGATAGGTGCCGGCCAGGAAATAGTTAACGCCACGGGCTACAAAGTGGTGTGTAATTTCCGCCAACAGGATGTGGCCCTCGGGGGCCAGGGCGCCCCCCTGGTGCCCATTGGCGATGAACTGCTTTTTGGCGCCTATACTGCCTGCATCAACATGGGGGGGATTGCCAATATCTCTTTCCGGCTTAAGGGGAAACGGGTAGCCTTCGATATTGGCATGGCCAATATGCTGTTGAACTACCTGGCCAATCAGGTGGGGCAACCTTACGATGAAGCCGGTGAACTGGCCCGTGCCGGCCGGGTGGATGCCGCCTTGCTGGGCCAATTGAACAACCTGGAGTATTATCAGCTACCCTATCCTAAATCAACCGGCTATGAGTGGTTTCTGGCCGAAGTACAGCCACTGGTGGATAATAATGCCCTTGCCGTGCACGACAAACTGGCCACGGCCGTTGAACATGAAGCCTTTCAGGTGGGCAGGGTACTGACGCAATATAGCCCCGGCCCGGGCAAGGTATTGCTTACCGGGGGCGGGGCTTATAACACCTATTTTGTCGAGCGCTTGCAAGCCCATATTCCCCCGGGGCTCACCATAGAGGTGCCAGAGAAGGCCCTGATTGAGTTTAAAGAGGCTATTGTTTTTGCCCTGATGGGCGTTTTGCGCCTGCGGGGCGAGACTAATTGCCTGCAATCGGTTACCGGGGCCAGGCGCGATGTCAGCGGAGGTGACATTTATGAGCCGCTGTAGTCAGTACCCCATTTACCGATAAAAAGTTTAACCCGAAAAATTCATCAGAATTTTTCGGGTTAAACCTCCACAGGCCCGGCCAGGGCTTCTTCTACGCTTAATCCTTCTTTGTCGATTTTGGCCAGCAAGGCTTTTTGTGCCTGGTAGTCTTCGTTAACAATACCGGCACGGCTTTGCAGCAGGCGCCAGGCTTTCCTGCGCTCCACTACAAAAATCACCATCTGGGTTGACAGGGCCCGGTAAACCTCATTGCCCTGGTCATCATAATCGATGGCATAAACCCCGAAATCCTCAATATAGGCCCGGTGGTTTTTATCTGTATGCCGCCTGTGGATAACATCATCCATGGTAACCAGCTTGATCTTGTCTTCCAGCAGCACCATCCCTGCGGCCTGCTCTTTGGTGATCTTCTTATGATGGTACCTGAACCGGGCCTCGGTGAAGGCCCAGTGGGCGGTGGTGTAGGTATAGCGCTTTTTGGTTACCGGGGCCATTTTGGTGGCCCAGTCGGCCTTGAAGTTCTGGTTCGACTTCACATCCAGGGCCTCGGCATATACCTCTCCCAGGGTGGGGTTAAAGATAAACTCGGGCAAACCGCGGCTGTCGCGCACGCGCAGGGCCTGGATCTCAGCCGCATAATCCGGAATACCGTGCTCGGGCATACAGGCGGTGTAAGTCTGGTAAAAGGCCGTGCCCCGGTAGTACAGGCCATCGAGTAACGACTTATACAAATTGGCGCTGTTGGCCAGCGATACCTGCGCCACATAAGGCGAGCCGTGCCCAGACAAGAACGATTCGGCCACCGACTTATGCTCGGTATGCTTACCCTGGGTAGCCGCGCCAAACTGGTTCATATCAAAACCGCCCGGCATAGGCGATGACTCGGAATTTTGCCCACCGGTATTGGAGTAAACCTGGGTGTCGAGCAAGAGCACCTTAACATTCGGCCGGTTCTGCATGATTACCTTTGACAGGTTCTGGTAGCCGATATCGCCCATGCCGCCATCTCCGCCTATGGCCCATACCTTTGGCATTTCATGGATCTCCTGGTCGGTCATGTCCAGATCGGTAAAGTGGGTAAACCTGAAGTAATCATCTTCCGTACACCCTTGCGCAAAGCCATTTATCACCATATCGGTAAAGCGCTCAGGCAGCACCGACCTGCGGGCATGGTCGTAAATAAAGCTTTCACCAATCAGCCAGCCAATGGTTGAGCCATCCTGAAACAGGGAGTTCATCCACGGGTACGGGTGCGGGGTGTTGGCAGGCGTAGAGCCATATACGGTATTACAGCCGGTATTGGCCGTCATGGCCATAGCCGCCATGCCATTGGGCAGCCGGCCCTCAATGGTTTGTAAATCCTTCAGGTTGTGGGCTTCCTGTCGTAAAACAGCCGTCAGGGCCGCAATTATTTCCTGATCGCCTCCGGTGAACTCTTTGTCGATGCGCTTATCTACTTCTTTTTCGGTGGTAGCGCCCAGGCCAAGCAGGATATGAACCACCGACCTGCGGAAAACCTTATAGCCTGCTGCATCCCGCTTTTTAAAATCAGCCAACAGCTTAACCCCCTCATCGGCCAGCACATCGGCTTTTACCCTCAAGCGGTCGGCCTTACGGTGGAACATGGGCCGCATCATGGCCTCGGTAAGCGAAGCCACGGCATGCAGCACCGATTTCTCCCCGCAGCCGGCACAGGCGCCATCGCCCGATACCAGGGCATCGTACTTAGAGCGCTGCATCAGGTGGTATTTGAGTGCGGCCGCTTTGGTTTCTTCCGGGTTATCCACATTGTACAGGCCCAGGTATTTACGCGGTGTGTCGCCCAGGATATCCAGAAAGCGGATAGCGGTTTGGTAATCGGTATGGATTTCCTCGGTCTCCGGCACCATTTTCAACGCCTCGTGGCTACCACAGGCCGCTACACAGGCTCCGCAACCTTTGCACAAATCGTTGACAAAGATGCTGAAGATTCCCCCCTGGCCGGGTTCTCTCTTTTCCTTGCCGCTAAAGATGGCCTTGGCCTTATGGAAGGCGATGGGCAGTTTCTGCAGAATAGTTTTCATCTCCACAAAAGCCTGCGCGTTAACCGGCAGGATATTCAAAGCCTCAAGTTGGGCCAGTACAATTGCACTAAAAGTAGTGGTATCGCCTTTTACCGCGGCTTTCTCCAGCATATCGGCCCGTACCGCCTGCTCCAGTTCGGGCACTTTGGCCAGTAATTCTTCCCGCACCGCCTCGTCAGTAACATAACTGCGGATGGTGGCCCGCAAAATGGTGTCGATATCCTGGGCCGTGTTGGGCAAGGCCGTATCGGGGCAGGCCACAATACACTCCATGCACTGGGTACAGTTCTCGGCCAGGAATACCGGCACTTCCCTGCGGGCAACATATTTGCTGGCTGTAGAGCCGGTACCGGCAGCCATCATGCCCACCGAAGCCAACGGGCTGGCCGGCTGGTCATAGCCCAGGCCGGCACGGAATTCCTTGTCGAAGGTGGACATCTTAAACAATGGCGCCTTTTCGTCCCCGTTGGTGGGCAAGTCGTATAACTCTACCTCACAAGGGGTAATAATGTCGCCCAGGAACGAAGAAGTATCCGGGGCGTCAACATCGCCATATTCCACTCTAAACACCCGTTCAAAGCCTTCAGTCATCACCATCATATTCGATTCTACCACGGCCTCACCAAAGCGGCCAAACTTGCTCTGGTACTGCTGGCGTACGGTAGCTAAAAATTCTTCTTTGGGAATATTATAATGCTGCAGGAAGGGCGACACGCCAAAGAAAGCCCCGAGGAAGGAGTTACCCTGCATACGGGTCTGCAGGTCTTCGCGGTCGGTAGCTTTACGGGCTATGGCAAACCCGTTAAGTACATAAAGTTGAATTTCATTATCGATAATTTGCTGGCGGTACTTGCGCGGGATACGTTGCCAGGCCCCCTCCGGGGTATGCTCGTCTGATTCCCAGACGAAAGAGCCACCCTTACGCAGGCCATCCAGCGGGTTGGTATGCAAAAAGGCCTTGGGGTCGCAACACAGCACCACATCCACGTGGCGCAGATCGCAATTTACCCGGATGCGCTCGGGGGCGGCCACCATAAAGTAATTGGTCGGGGCGCCTTTTTTCTCAGAACCGTATTTCGGGTTGGCGCTAACATGGATAACCTCTTTCGGCTTACCCTCTGCATCCATCAGGCCATCGCGTTTGGCCACATAATTAGAGAATTCGCCAATAATCATGCCCAGGTTTTTACCGGTGGTGATCATCCCCCAGCCACCAATGGAGTGCAGGCGCACGGCAATGGAATTTTCAGGCAATCCTGATGGTTTTTCATCAGACACTACGGCATAGGGGTGGTCGATGCCGAGGTAGAAGAACGATTTACCGTCATCACGTTTCAAGCCATCCTGCCGCCCAATCCGGCCCCAGGCATAATCGTAAGCACCGATAATATGTTCCGGCCTGAAGTCACGGGAACCCAGGCCATACACCCCGGTGAAGATGCGCGGCATTTCACGGGTTGGGTCAAGTTTTCCCAGACGAATGTGGGATTTATGAAAAAAGTTCTCGGCCGCTTTATTGAGGGCCACTTTTATATCCCGGGTAAGGGGGTTGGAGCCGGCCAGGGTTTCATCGGTACGTTCAAGAATAATTACGTGCTTTTTCCCTTTCAGGGCCTTGATTAGCGCATCTTCCGGGAACGGCCGGATTACATTTACATGAATAACGCCAATGTCAACGCCCCGTTTTTCTTTGAGGATATCCACCACCGCCTCCACATTTTCGGCTGCACTGCCGAGGGCCACAAAAACGGTATCGGCATTTTCACAGTTATATTGGCTGATCAGGCCATATTCACGGCCGGTCAGTTCGGCAAATTCTTTATAGGCCTGTTCAAAGAAGCCCAGAATGTATTCCGAGAAGTTATTTCTGCGGGCGGCCACGCCATTCATATAATGTTCCTGGTTTTGTACCGGGCCCAACACAATCGGGTTTTTTAAATCCATCATTACCGGCACCCGCCTGCGGGTCTTGCCAAACAGTTCTTTCTGTGCCGGTGTCGGGCACTCGATAATATCATCCGGGGCCCCGAGGAATTCCCGTACCAGGGCCTCTTCGGGCATGCGGAAGGTGCGCTCGAGGTGGGTGGTAAGAAAACCATCCTGGGCATTAATCCCCGGGTTAAGCGACAACTCGTTCACCTTGCGCAGGATCAGCGCCTGGTCGGCCGCCTGCTGGGCATCTTTGGCAAAACAGGTGTTCCAGCCCGTGTCGAGGGTAGCATATAGGTCATCGTGGCCACAATGCACGTTAAGGGCATGCTTGGTCAGGGCGCGGGCGCCTACCTCCAGTACCATGGTGCTGAGTTTGCCCGGGGCATGGTAATACTGTTCAAGGCCATAAACAATGCCCTGCCCGGAGGTAAAGTTTACCGTACGCTTGCCGGTTACCGACATGGCAATGGCCCCGCCCTGGGCGGCATGCTCCCCCTCGGCCTCTATTGCCATCAGGTTTTCGCCAAAAGCATTGAGGTGGCCTTTGGCAAAATGGTTTTGAAAGTTTTCCCCCATTTCGGTAGAGGGGGTAATAGGGTAAAATACCCCCGCTTCGGCTGCCAGGGCCTCCACAGACGACACCAGCAGGTTACCGTTGGTGGTGATGCGTTTACCGGGATACTTGGGGTTTGATTGTTTTTTCATCACAACATTTAATTAATTGAACGTATAGCGCAGTGCTTAAACAAGCCGTAAAGCTAACCAGTCCGGAAGGCCAAAAAAATGAGAAATATCAGGAATAGCGTTTATTCTGGGAACAACTAACAACCCCCAATTAAAAATATCATTGTGGTTAATGTAAGCTATAAATATACTGATTTTTAGAAATATTTATTTAGTATTTACAGAGTTTTACGCAAGCATTAAAATTTCTCTGTAAACAGTTCTTATGATAGTAAGAATTCCTCGAAATTATCAGGGGTAATAACTTTAGTGTTTGCTTGTGGGTAGGCATTTGTGAAAGCTTTCGTGATTCTGGTATTTTTCTTGGTGTTCCATTTAAATTCGTAAGCATAAATCTGCCCATCGTACTCCTCAATATAATCTACTTCTTGTTGCTGACTTGTTCTCCAAAAATACGTGTTAGCCCGTTTGTTATTATAGGCGTTATACTTCATGCGTTCCGAAACCATAAAGTTCTCCCATAAGGCACCCGTGTCCTGGCGCAAGCCAATTTGCTGAAAGTTCGCAATCAAGGCATTGCGAATGCCGTTGTCAAAAAAATATATCTTTCTTGTCTTTTTTAATTCTGATCGCAAGTTTCGATTGAATGTAGGCAGCCTAAATATAATAAAAGCTTGCTCCAATAGCTGAATATAAGATTCAACGGTTTCTTTATCCAAACCAACAGTATTTCCTAATTCATTAAATGATACTTGATTGCCAACCTGAAAAGCAAGAGCCTGTAGCAATTTAATTAGTCTGTCGCTTTTCTTAATTTTATTCCAAACAAGGACATCTTTATATAAATAGCTGTCCGATAGTTGCAGTAGAATTTCTTTTTCACTACCTGCCCCTGTTACCACATCAGGATAATAACCAAATATTAACCGGTGCGTCAAAAGCCGCTTTTCCTTTAATAATCCATGGTGATTTACTAATTCCTCAAATGACATGGGGAACAACCTATACTCCCACTTTCTACCGGTAAGTGGCTCGTTTATTTCGTTAGACAACTCAAATGCTGATGAACCTGTTACAATTAACTGAATATCTTTAAGTTGGTCAGTAATTAATTTTAGCTTAATACCAATATTCTTTATTCGTTGTGCCTCATCAATAATCAATACTTTAATACTACCAAGCTCGATTTTGAGTAAAGTTGACGTTGGGTTATCAAACAACTCCTGTACATCCGGTTCATCGGCATTTAACCATAATACATCAGTCAAATTACTACTCAAATCTTTCAGAAGGGTCGTTTTACCAACTTGGCGAGGCCCTAAAATGATAATAGCTTTACTGGTAAACAGGTGATTATTTATCGTATTAGTCAATAATCTTGGTATCATACTACCAATATAATGCATTTTTTCGATTACAATCGAAATATATATAGTTTTTTTTCGATTACAATCGAAATATATACAGTTTTAGTAAAGGATTAATTTTAAGGCTTTTTAGTCAAATATCATCCCATACAACCTATTTATCTCGGCCTTTAACTCGGGAATGGCGACAAATTTACTTTTACGGATATACTCTTTGCCCTCAAAAAACACCAGCAGGGTGGGATTGGCATACACCTGAAAGGCCCCGGCAAATTCGGGTTGCCCAACGGTATCAACAACAATCATCTCAACCATAGGGAATGAGGTATCCAATAATTCCCGCACCTTGGGCCGTAACACCCGGCATGGGGCGCAGTTATCGTTTTTAAAGTACACCAGCACAGCCGTGGCCGACTGCAGTCGGGCCTGCAATTGCCCGGCACTAAGCATTCGGGTGTATCTCCCAGTATTCGGGGCGGGTATCATCCCCCCACTGGTTCCAGTAAGCCGGGGACACCTTACGGCCATCGGGGGTTTTCAGCTTAAATTCATATACCGCCAGCACCGGGTTAAAGGTTACATCGGTTACCCCCAGCATATAGGTTACCGGGTCCTCCCCGGTTTTGGGTGGTATCTCCTGCACCTGTACCTCGTAACCGTTCAGTTCCAGTAAGTTTTTCAGAAAATCTGCCCGCTCTTTGCTGATGCCGGTTTCCACTACCCGGCACCTGATCTCATTAATTTCTTTTTCACTATGTTTTCCCGAATCTAAGGCCATAAGCACATCTGTTTACATTCCCCAACCATATAAATGAATCCAGTCGAACACCTGGCTGAATACCCCCGCGGCAACGATACCCGCCACGCTAACGGCAATAGCTACCCGCGTAAGCACATCCGACTTAATCAGGCCGATCGGCTCCTCGCTCCGGTCGAGGAACATGGCCTTCACCACCCTCAGGTAATAATACAAGGAGATGATAGTATTCAACAAGGCAATAATCACCAGCCAATAATACCCTTGTTCGGCTGCCGCAGCAAACAGGAAAAACTTGCCGAAAAAGCCGGCCACCGGAGGGATGCCTGCCAGCGAAAACAGCGACAGCAACATAACCAGGCTAAGCCGCGGGTTTGTCTGATAGAAGCCCCGGTAATCCTCGATATTAATTTTGCCGGAGGCATTATAAACAATGGCTGCCACACCAAAGGCCCCCAGGTTAGAAAACACATATACCAGCACAAAATAAATTACCGTGGTCATGCCGTAGTGGGTGCCACTGATAATACCTAACAACAGGAAACCGGCCTGGGCGATGGATGAAAAAGCCAGGAACCTTTGCATATTCTGTTGCCGTAAGGCAAACAGGTTGCCCAGGGTAATGGTTAACACCGCCATCGCATAGAGCAAAACTTCCCAGGCATCGAACATGGTTTTGAACACGGTGAACAACAAGGTAAGCAACACAAAGGTAGAGGCCCCCTTGGAGATCACCGACAGGTAAGCCGCCACATTAGTAGGCGCCCCCTCGTACACATCGGCCGTCCAGAAGTGGAAGGGCACCAGCGATATTTTAAACCCCAGGCCGGACAGAAAAAAGACCATGGCCATAATCTGCATGGGGTTCATTTCCATGGTGCCCACAACCTCTGCATAATAGACGCTGCCCGAAGAACCATAAATAAGTGAGATGCCAAACAGCATAATGCCCGAGGACAAGGCTGCCAGCAGGATAAACTTAGCCCCGGCCTCCATTGATTTCATTTCTTTAAGGTTATAGGCTACCAGCGCGGCCAGCGGAATGGTGGCCAGTTCCAGGCCCAGGTAAAGCATCAGAAAATCCCCGGCCGAGAGCATAAAATACATGCCCATCAGAGTTGACAGGATAAGCAGAAAAAACTCACTCACCCGGCCCTTGTTTGCCGGTTGCTTCAGCCAGCCACTGGATTGCATGATTAAAATCAGCACCCCAATGTTAAGCACCGATTTCATTAGTCCGGTGAGCAGGGTATGCTGGTACATGCCACCAAACAGTTGCCCTGTGGCAACGGGCACAAAACCCAGGATGGTATGCAACAAAAATAACCCCGTAGCGAGGTTGACAACCGCTCCTTGCTTGCTTTTGGCCGAAAAAATTTCCACAACCAGTAAGATGAGTACCACGGCCAGCAGTGACAACTCGCTACGCATGATTAAAAATTTTGCTAATTCCATAGTTTTTCTCTTTTCCCTTAATTAGCCATTCGTTCAAACATGGGCGTAAGGCCGGCAAAAATCATCTCGGCCAGCCAGCCCGGGAACATACCCATACCGGTAATCACCCCTACCAGAATAAATACCGCCACCTTATCATACCACCGGGCATCGGGCAGTAATTCAAATTCTTTATTTTTAATCTGGCCGTACAGCATAATACCGGCTGCCCGTAAAATATACACGGCCGTAACTACAATAGATGACACTACCAGAATTGTGGCGACCCTGACAAACATATCATTATTTTGAAACGCCCCGACAAAAATGGTCATTTCGGCTACAAAGGCACTAAAGCCCGGCAAGCCCAGCGAGGCAAAACCGGCTATCATATAGGCTACGCCCAGTACCGGCATCACTTTCATAATGCCCCCCATTTCGTTGATGTTGCGGGTATGGGTGCGTGCGTAGATCATGCCAATTAAAGCAAAAAACAGGGCGGTAATAAGGCCGTGGGAAATCATTTGCAACACGGCCCCCTCATAGGCCACCTGGTTAAACATCAGCGAAGCAAAGAGGATAAAGCCCAGGTGGCTCACACTGGAGTAGGCATTGATATACTTAAGGTCTTTCTGGGCAATTGCCCCGAGCGCCCCGTAAAGTGAGCCGATGGTGGCCAGGATAATAAAAAACCAGGCCATACCCTGGGCCGCTTCCGGCATGAGCATGACAGCAATACGCAGGGCCCCGTAGCCCCCCAGCTTCATCAGCACCCCGGCATGCAGCATAGATACGGCCGTAGGGGCCGAGGCATGGCCATCGGGTGACCAGGTGTGGAACGGGTACAAGGCCGCCAGTACACCAAAGCCAACAAAGGTGAGCGGGAAAAAGAAATATTGGGCGGCTGCCGGAATGGTTATTTTGGATATTTCAATAAAATTGAAGGTCAGCGGGCCACCTCCGGGGGCTGAGTTAAAATAAATGCCCAGGATACCTACCAGCAGCAGGGCCGAGGCCCCCATCAGCATCAGGGTGAGTTTCATGGCCGAGTACTCCTTAGGGCCACTGCCCCAGATGCCAATCAGCAGGTACATGGGGATTACCGCCAGCTCGTAAAACATAAACATGGTGAACAAGTCGAGCGAGATAAAAAAGCCAAAAACACCTGTTGCCAGTAGAATGAGGGTAATAAAAAACTCCTGGGTGCGGTCTTCAATCTCCCAGGAGGCAAACACCCCGGTAAAAATCACCACCCCGGTGAGCAGGATAAGCGACAGGGAAACACCATCAATACCTACGGCATAGTGGATATTTAATGATTTATACCACACAACATCGGTAACAAACAGCATTTCGCTGGTGTTACCGGCACCGCGCTCGGCAAAAAAGGCAACCAGCAGGAACAGTATCTGGATAAGCTGCACCGCCATGCCCACAGCGGCTATTATCCTGACCTTTTTCGGCTCTTTAAACAGGGCGATAACCACCATTGTTATCACCGGAACCAATACCAATAAACTTAGTCTATCCATGGTTATATTTCGTTATCTGGCACCCCAGTAAAGTAACAACAACACAAAGGCAACTGCTCCCAGCACCATGGCGTAACCATAGTGCTGCAGTTGCCCCGATTGCATTTTTTTAGTTTTTTCCGCTACCTGTGCCGTTACCCAGGCAATACCGTTCATTGAGCCATCCACCACGTGCCTGTCAAACCAGGCAATAGGGGCTGAAATCCCTTTGAAAATAATTGTATGGGTAACCCAGAGGTAGAGTTCATCAATATAAAATTTCTTCAGGCTTAGTTTATAAAGCCCCGGCATGGCGGTGGCCAGCCGGTCGGCCACGGTACCCGGCCGCATGTACATCCAGGCGGCTATGGCAATGCCCACTATGCCAATGGCCACCGAAGGGATGGCAATATTCAGGTGCATGTGGGTTTGAAAAGGCACCCCATCGGCAGTAACAAACGCGCTGAAGGGGATGAAGCCTACTACGGCCGAAGCCAGGCCGAGAAAGACCAGGGCAAACAGCATGGAGGCCGGTGCTTCGTGCGGCTGGTGTTCGTAGGTTCTGTTCGCGCCCCAGAATACCGAAAAATAAAGCCGGAACATATAAAAAGCGGTAAGGCCGGCCACAAACCACTCCGTCCAGAAATAGAGCTGATTATTGGCCCAGGCTGCGGCCAGGATTTCATCCTTACTGAAGAACCCGGCAAAAGGCGGGATCCCCGAGATAGCCAGGGCGGCAATCAGGAACATGATGTGGGTAACCGGTAAATATTTGCGCAAGCCGCCCATGTCGCCCATGTTGTTGCTATGCACCGCATGGATTATGGCCCCGGCCCCGAGGAATAACAAGGCCTTGAACATGGCATGGGTAAACAGGTGGAACATAGAAGCCGTAAAGCCCAGCCCCTCTTCGCCCCCATAGCCCGAAACACCCAGCGCCAGCATCATATAGCCAATTTGCGACATGGTAGAAAAGGCCAGGATGCGCTTGATATCGGTTTGGGTTACGGCAATTACGGCTGCAAACAACGAAGTAAAGGCCCCGATAAAGGCGACCACCTCCAGGGCCCCGGGGGCGCCCATTGCATACAGGCCAAAGAGCCGGGCTACCAGATAAACACCGGCTACCACCATGGTGGCCGCATGGATTAAAGCGGAAACCGGGGTGGGGCCTTCCATAGCATCGGGCAGCCAGATGTGCAAGGGGAACATGGCCGACTTACCGGCACCGCCCATAAAAATAAGCACCAAAGCCCAGGTAAGGGTAGAAACCCCCATAAACGACAACCCGGCCATACTGCTGATAGCGGTACCGCCCGGGTCCATCAGGGTAGGGAAATCGAAGGTGCGGGTAAAGTAGGATAAAAGCAGGATGCCGAGTAAGAATCCCAGATCGGCAAAACGGGTTACAATAAAGGCTTTTTTGGAAGCGGCCACAGCCGCAGGCTTCTGGTAATAAAAGCCAATCAGCAGGAAGGAAGATACGCCCACCAACTCCCAGAAAATATACATCTGAAACAGGTTAACGGCCAGTACCAGCCCCATCATAGCGAAGCTGAACAAAGATAAAAAAGCAAAATAACGCTGAAAGCCCTTTTCGCCTTTCATATAGCCGAAACTGTAAATATGCACCATGCTTGAAACCGTGGTTACCACCACCATCATCATGACCGAGATGGGGTCGAGCAGGATGCCCATATCTATCGACAGGGTGTCGGTAAACCGTAACCATTCGTGCAGAAAGGGCACCAGCATCACATACTTCCCCTCTACCAGGCCATCGCTGAAAAAATAAAAATAGGCCGTGCTATACGAAATAACCATGGCCAGCAGAATAGCAGCCGTAGAAATGCCACCCGCCACTACCGGCTTCATTTTGTGGCCAAACAGGCCCACCACGGCAAAGGCCAGCAACAGGGCTATGGGAATCCAGACAGTAGTAGAAAATAATTCGGTAGGCATAGCTTCTCAGGTTAATATTTCATCGTATCAACATGTTCAACATCAATTCCTTTCATTTGGCGATAGACATTTAAGATGATGGCAATGGCCACAGCCGCTTCGGCCGCGGCAATACCAATGGCAAACAGGCTAAACATATACCCCTGCAGTAAATCCGGATAGAGGTATTTGTTAAACACAACAAAGTTGATGTTCACGGCATTGAGCACCAGCTCTACCGACATCAAAATGGTAATCAGGTTTTTCCTGACCAGAAACCCGTAAATGCCGATGAAGAACATGGCTGTGGAAACTACCAGGATATCAAAAACGCCTATTCCTTCAATCATTGCTTGTAGATTTTTTAGCGATAATAATAGCCGCTACCATAGCGGCCAATAACAATACACTTATTACTTCAAAGGGCAGCACATAGCCTTTGTCACCATAGCTTAACAGCCTCATACCAATGGCTTCAATATCATAGGCGCCTTCCGGCAGAGCCGTAACCGCCCACGGGAAAGAGCGCAGGGCATAAAGGGTGATGCCCATACCAAACAACGACAACAAGCCTACTGCCAGGGCTTTTAGCCTGTCCGGAGGGTCCAGCTTATGGTCCATGTGGGCCGTCAGCAGCACGGCAAAGACAATAAGCACGACAATGCCCCCCGAGTAAACGGTAAGCTGTACGGCCCCCAGGAAGTTATAGTTGAGCATAAAGTAAAAGCCGGCCGTAGCCATCAGCACAAACAGCAGATAGACAGCCGCCCGCAGGATTCTTCTGCTGGTAACCGTAAGTACCGAAAACACGATAATTACGGCCGCTATGAGGTAAAATAGTATTCTTTCCATCCTTAGTCTTTCACATCGGCCCTTACTTTAGAGCCGGGCTTGTTAAGTATTTGGGTAAGTTGCTTGCGGTCATATACCGCATGCTCAAAGGTTTTGCCCATAACAATGGCATCGGTAGGGCAGGCAATAATGCATAAATTACACAGGGTACACATAGCATAATGGTACACGTGCTTGTCGATAATTTTTTTCTTTTTGCCGGTCTCCGGGTCCACCACCCGTTGCCACAAAATCTCGATGCTGCCATTGGGGCAGGCCACCTCACAGGCGGAGCAGCCGGTACAGGCGTGTTCGTTGTTCTCGTCATGGGGCATCTCCACAATGCCACGAAAACGCTCGAACATTTGCAGTTCCTCCCGGTTTTCGGGGTATTGCTGGGTAATGATTTCCTTACGGGCATGGGAGAAATAATACCCGGTTACTTTCATGCCGGTGAGCAGGGTTTTTAACCCATGGGCTATACCGGAAAAATATTTTGCTACTGCCTTCATATCGTACAATTAAAAGTACCAGCCCATAAGAGCAATAAATGACACCAGGATTAAATTAAACAGGTTAATCGGCAACAGGTATTTCCATTCCAGGATAAGCAGTTGGTCAATCCGCAGCCTGGGGAAAGTCCATTTAAACCACATGATAATACCGATAATACCGGCCACCTTGCCAAAAAACCAGACAATGGGCGGGATGTAGTCCATGATATGGTTGAAGGCCTGCCAGGTACCAATGTGAAAGGGCAGCCAGCCGCCAAAGAATACCGTAGCCCCCACCGAGGCAATAATAAATAAGGATAAATATTCCGCCAGGAAGAACATGGCAAACTTAATACCCGAATATTCGGTATGGAACCCGGCTGTCAGCTCCGACTCGGCCTCCGCCAGGTCAAACGGGCCGCGGTTGGTTTCGGCCGTGCCGGCAATCATAAAAATCACAAAGGCTATCCAGGCCGAAATATGACCTTTGAAGATCCACCAGCCGTTCTCCTGGCTGGCAATAATCTCCGATAGCTGCAAACTGCCGGCCAGCACCACAACCGCCAGCAACGACAAGGTAATGGACAGCTCGTAGCTCACGATCTGGGCCCCGCTGCGCAGGGCGCCAATCAGGGAGTATTTATTGTTGCCGGCCCAACCGCCCAGCAAAATGCCCAGCACCCCTACCGAGGATACGGCCGTGATATAAAAGAGGCCGATATTAATATCAAATATATGCAGGCCCAGGGCAAACGGGATTGCCCCCAGGCCCAGGAAAGCAGCCGTAACAATAATAAACGGGGCCAGGTTAAAGAGGAACTTGTCGGCATTTCTGGAAGTAATATGCTCTTTCATCAGTAGTTTGATGAAATCGGCCACAGTTTGCAGCAGCCCCCAGGGGCCTACCCGCATAGGGCCCAGGCGAACCTGGAAAAAAGCTGCCACTTTACGCTCTACATAAACCAGGATTATTACCGAAAGCGCAGCAAACAGGATCAGGGTGATGCCGATTAACGCCCACGCAATGGCCATGGCCCAGCCGGGCGAAAAACTGGCGGCCAGTGATTCGTGGATGTTGTTGACGATAGGTGAAAAATCAAAATATCCGGACTCTTCCATTACGCTAACGGTCTATATCGGGTACAACAATATCTATGGTGGACATCATGGCCACGAGGTCGGCAATTTTGGCGCCTTTGGCTATGTGCTCGAGAACAAATAAATTGGAAAAGCCGGGCGAACGGAACTTTAACCGGTAAGGGCTCTTGCCGCCATCGCTGATTACATACACGCCCAACTCCCCGCGGGCGGTTTCCACCCGCTGGTAGAATTCCCCTTTCGGTAACTTAATCACCGCTTTGGTAGGCGCCAGGATATCGCCTTCAGGAATATTGTCAAGCAACTGCTCCACGATGCTGATGGACTCCCACATTTCCAGTATCCTGGCTTTATAGCGTGCGAACGAATCGCCATCTGCCATTAAAATCTCTTTAAATTCTACCCGGTCATAGGCGCTGTAGGGGTGCAGCTTGCGCACATCGCAGCTTACCCCCGAACCCCGGGCCGTTGGGCCGGTAACACCAAAAGATATGGCATCTTCTTTACTTAACACCCCCACACCCTCGGTACGTTGGCGGAAAATAACATTGTCCGACAACAACATATCGTACTCGGGCAATTTGCTTTTAAAATGCACCAGGAATTCTTTTACCCGTTTTTGAAAGTTGGGGTGCAGGTCAAACATCAGCCCCCCGGGCACATTATAGTTCATGGTCAGGCGGGCGCCACAGGTTTCTTCAAAAATATCGTTGATCATTTCCCGGTCGCGGAAAGCATACAGGAAGGTGGTCAGGGCGCCCAGGTCCATGCCCATTACCCCCCACCAAAGCTGGTGCGAAGCCAGGCGGGTAAGTTCAGCGAAAATAGTCCTGATTACCTTAACCCGGTCAGAAACTTCTATTTCCAGGGCATTCTCTACCGCGAGGCAAACCGCCTCGTTATTTATGTGCGCAGAAAGGTAGTCCATGCGGTCGGTGAGGTGCACTATCTGCCGGTAGTTATCGTGTTCGCACATCTTTTCGATAGAGCGGTGGATGTAGCCGATATGCGGCTCTACTTTGGTGATAATCTCACCGTCAAGCCCCAGTACCAGCCGTAACACCCCGTGGGTAGAAGGGTGCTGCGGTCCCATGTTAACAAAGTATTCCTGGGTTTTAAGGTCCCCGTCCTGGGCGAGAATAGTTCCTTCGGTTACAGGCTCCATTAGTACGAAATCATATTTACCGGGTCAACATAATCTTTTCTCAGCGGATACCCCTGCCAGTCTTCAGCTAATAATATCCTGCGCAAATCAGGGTGTTTATGGAATTTTATGCCGAAAAGGTCATAGACTTCACGCTCATGAAACTCTGCCGTACGCCAGATGTCGCAAAGGGTATCCACAGCCGGGTTTTCCTTATCTTCAATCTTGACTTTCAGCACCATTTCATGCTGGTGTGTGGTAGAGCGCAGGTGATAGACTACCATCAAATGTTCGGGGAAGTCAACCCCGCTTAGGCAAAACATATAGTCAAACCGGGTGGCCTCATCATAGCGCAGTTTTTCGGCCAGTGCCCGCAACTGCGGTGGGGTAACAATAGCGTTGAGAAACTGGCTGCCCTCCTCAACCAATTCAGCGGCAGGTTCCCAGGCGGCTATTTTTTGCTTTAGTGCTTCGTTGTCCATGGCTAAAGTCCTTTATCAAAATCTTCCAGGGATTTACTCTTGTCTTTCATAGAGCTGGCCCTGATTTTCTTTTGCAACTGCATAATGCCGTACAGCAAGGCTTCCGGCCGTGGCGGGCAGCCGGGCACATATACATCTACGGGGATGATGTGGTCGGCCCCTTTTACCACGCTGTAGCTATTGTAAAAGAACGGCCCGCCCGAAATGGCACAGGCGCCCATGGCAATCACATATTTGGGGTCGGCAATTTGTTCGTAGAGCCTGCGCAGCACCGGGGCCATTTTATTTACAATGGTGCCGGCAATCACAATCATATCGGCCTGTCTTGGGGTAGCCCGGGCCACCTCAAAGCCAAAGCGCGACCAGTCGTGCCGCGAAGCACCGGTCTGCATCATTTCTATGGCACAGCAACTGGTGCCGAACGTGAGCGGCCAAAGTGAGTTTGACCGTGACCAGTTGATGATTTTATCAAAAGATGTAACCACAATATTGCCCCCGTTACCGCCAGGGATCACCTGGCCGGGAAAGTCTTCGGGTATTTGTGGTGTTGCTTGTTTTATATCTACTCCCATCGTAACGCGCGTTTTTTCCAGGCATATAACAGGCCTAATCCCAAAATCAGGAAAAAGATAAGGATTTCGATAAAGGCCACCAGGCCGACCTTTTTCATGACCACGGCCCAGGGTACGATAAAAATGGTTTCCACATCAAAGATCAGGAACAGCATGGCAAACAAATAATAGCCTACCTTAAACTGAATCCAGGAAGAACCCATGGTTTCGATCCCGCACTCATAGGTTTCTTCTTTTAACGGGGTTACATTTTTAGGTGATACCAGGTACGACATGGCAAAAGCCCCGCCTACCAGCACCAGCCCCAGAATAATGAATAAGATTATGGCTTCGTTCCCCATGGTAACGGCTATTTTATTTCCCAGGTTTCCCCTGAGGTGAATAAATCGTTGACAGATTTAAACTTTGAAGTGCGCTCAATCTCTTCCACCTGCTTCTTCAGCCGCATTTCAAAAGTATCATCCTTATAGGCCCTGATCACCCCGTTGACAATCGGCATTTTCAGTTTGGCCAGCATCATGTGTACGGTATTGTCTTCTTCATAGGCATCATGCACCAAAATATCTTCTTCGGTAATGCCATTTTCGCCCAGGGTTACGGCTTCCAGCTTAAAGCCCCGCAATACCAGGCCTTTTTCGTTATTGGCCCCAAAAAGCATCGGTTTGCCATGTTCAATGGTGATGATGTGATCGGCCCGGTTTTCTTTGGCGGTGTAATTGGCATAAACCTTATCGTTAAAGATGACACAGTTTTGCATAATCTCTACAATGCTGGTACCCGAATGTTTGGCGGCTTCTTTAAACACGGCCTGCATCAATTTCGGGTTGGTGTCGGCCACCCGGGCAAAGAAATGCCCCGAGGCTCCGATGACCAGTTCCCCCGGGTTGAAAGGGTTATCAATTGTTCCCTGGGGGGATGACTTGGTTTTCTGTCCCAAATCGGTAGTGGGTGAAAACTGCCCTTTGGTGAGGCCGTAAATCCGGTTGTTAAACAACAGGATGTTAAGGTCTACATTACGCCTGATGGCATGGATAAAATGGTTGCCGCCAATAGCCAGGGCGTCACCGTCACCGGTAATCTGCCACACACTCAGGCTTGGGTTAGCAAGTTTTACTCCCGTGGCCAGGGCCGGGGCCCGGCCGTGAATACTATGAAAGCCATAGGTATCCATATAATACGGGAAGCGTGAGGAACAGCCAATGCCCGAAACAAAGACAACATCCTCTTTGCGAATGCCCACTTCCGGCATAACCTTCTGCACGGATTTAAGGATGGCGTAGTCACCACATCCCGGGCACCAGCGTACCTCCTGGTCGGAAGCAAAATCTTTATACGTATATTCTAATGTTTCTGTCTTTTCCATTATTTTCCAGCTAAAATATCAGCAATTTTTTCGGTTAACTCGGCCACCCGGAAGGGCAGGCCTTGAATCTTATTGTATTGCAGGTAGTCAAACTGTGGCAACTCGCCCCGCAGATAGTTGACCAACTGGCCGTTGTTCAACTCACAAACCACAATTTTCTTGAACCTGCCGAATACTTCTGCGGTATTTTTCGGCAGTGGTTTAATAAAGCTAAAGTGGGCATGGCCTACCGGGCGTCCCTGTGCCTGGCACTGGTTAATAGCGGTGGTAAGGCTGCCGTAGGTGCCGCCCCAGCCAACTACCAGCAACTCGCCCGATTCTTCCCCTTGAACCTCCAGATCGGGGATATAGTTGGCCACCCGCTGCACTTTTTCTTCCCTGATTCTCACCATTTCTTCATGGTTCCTGGGGTCATAGGAGATATTGCCGGTAATATGGTCTTTTTCCAAGCCGCCAATACGGTGCTCATAGCCGGCCATGCCCGGGTAAACCATATACCGGGCAAGGGAAGCGGTGTCGCGCTCATAGGGCTGCCAGTTCATCATATTTTTGCTGGCCTCATGGGGAACGATATCATCAAGGTCTTCAACTTGTTTAATTCTCCAGGGCTGTGAGCCGTTGGCCACATAGCCATCGGTGAGCAGCACCACAGGGGTAACATGCTCCAGGGCAAGTTTTGAAGCCATGAAGGCCATATCAAAACAATGGGCCGGTGATTTGGCCGCCACTACAATAACCGGGCTTTCGCCATTGCGGCCATAGAGGGCCTGCATCAAATCCGACTGCTCTGTTTTGGTAGGCAAACCTGTTGACGGGCCGCCCCGCTGCACATCTACCACTACCAGGGGCAGTTCTGTCATTACTGCCAGGCCCAGGGCTTCGCCTTTTAAGGCCAGGCCGGGGCCGGACGTAGTGGTAATGGCCAGGTCACCGGCAAAAGCTGCGCCTATGGCTGAGGTAATGCCGGCAATTTCATCTTCGGCCTGAAAAGCCTTGGCACCAAAGTGCTTGTGTTTGGATATCTCATGCAAAATCTCGGAAGCCGGGGTAATAGGGTAAGAACCTAAAAACAGCTCTTTGCCGGCCTTTTCGGCTGCGGCCAGAAAGCCCCAGGCCGTGGCTTCGTTGCCCATAATATTTTTGTACAGGCCGGGCGCCATATCGGCTGGTAAAATGGTAGAGGCCGATGACAGGGCCTCAATGGTTTCGGCATAGTTATAGCCCGCCTTCAGGGCCTTTACATTACCCTCATAAATTAACTCCTTTTTGGCGAACTTATCTTTCAGGAAGCGCTCGGTATAATCCAACGGGCGGCTGAACATCCAATACACCATACCCAGGGCAAACATATTCTTGCTGCGGGTGATGCTTTTGTTATCCAGGCCCAGGCCTTCGAGGGCTTTACGTGTAAGCGAAGTGATAGGCGCCTCAATGACGTGGTAATCTTTTAAGACACCACTCTCTAACGGGTCCTCCGCAAAACCGGCTTTTTCCCAATCTTTGCGTTTAAAATTATCAATATCAATAATGATTGTTTTCCCCCGGGGCACTTCACTGATATTGGCCTTTAAGGCTGCGGCATTCATGGCCACCAAAACATCGGGCTGGTCGCCCGGGGTATAAATATGTGTTTGGCCAATATGTACCTGAAAGCCGGATACCCCGGCTACGGTACCTTGCGGAGCCCGTATCTCGGCCGGGTAATCGGGGAAGGTGGCAATATCATTACCAAGTAAAGCCGAGGTGCCGGTAAACTGCGTGCCCGTGAGTTGCATACCATCTCCTGAATCCCCGGCAAATTTGATAACCACCTTGTCAAGTTCCTGAACTGCGGTTGTTCCCATCTTGTTAAAATTTATTTATCCAATACTATGGCGCGAAGGTATGCGGTGAATTCATAATAAAACATGAGATAAATCATTCCTTTTTACGCCTTTTAAACCTTTACCAACACCCTGCAACCAACGTGGTTTTTTCCTGTTTGCGGCAGGCAAGCCAATGGCTAAGCACAGCGGTGTTTGAACACGGGCTAAAATACAATTTTTTCACCTCACATCAATTTAAATGGCAAACTTTTGCCGTTACCGAGAACCTGTTGCCTGGTTAGCCGGTGAAAATAATGAAAAAAATAATTTATTACCGAATTGTTAAATTCTGCTTTACATTTGCCCTGACAATTCATGTGTATGAAATTAACCATCGAAAGCTATGTTAGTAATTAATGATGATTGCATCAACTGCGATGCATGTGTTTCGGAGTGCCCCAATCACGCCATATATGAGCCTGATGAAGAATGGAGTTATGCTGATGGTACCAACCTAAGCGGTTCGGTTACCCTTTGGGATGGCCGGGAGGTAGATGCCGATGCCAAAAATGAACCAATGTCTGACGAATTTTTCTACATTGTTCCTGATAAATGTACCGAATGCAAGGGATTCCACGATGAGCCTCAGTGTGTATCGGTATGTCCGGTTGATGCTATTCACGTTGATGAAGACAACCCGGAAACCGAAGAGCACCTGTTGGAAAAGAAATCTTTAATGCACGGCTGATAGCCTGGTGAAAATCGTTTTACAGCCGGTTAAATCATTTAACCGGCTTTTTCCGTTCAAGAAACTCCGGCACACAAGGGTATCATCAAAAACCAACGTGCTGGCCAGGGTAGAAACAAGAACATAAATACCGACAAATACTATCCCTCTTATAAATCGTTTTTCAGCTTCATCTCAGCCTTTCATGGTCAGCCATTTGAACAGTACCTTATAGTTCACCTTGGTGCCGTGCATCAGAATACCAATACGATAGACCCTGCCGGCCATCCAGGTGGTGGCCATAAAGCCCACTACCATGAGCACCATAGACAAGGCCAGTTGCCAGACAGGAACATCAAACGGAATACGTACCATCATAATAATCGGGGCCGAAAAGGGTATCATTGACAGCCAAAAGGCAATAGGGCCGGACGGGTCGCGCAAAATGGCCCCCAGAAACATCATGCTGGCAATAAGCGGCAGCATAATGGGCATCATAAACTGCTGGGTATCGGCCTCGCTGTCTACGGCCGAGCCAATCATGGCAAACAGGGCTGCGTAGAACAAATATCCGGTAAGGAAGTAAAAAAAGAAAGAGCCGATTAGCAGGGGCAGGTTAAGGTTATCCAGCACTTCCTTGATCTTTTCGGTAATATTATTCTGGCCAGCCGGTGCTGTTCCTATCTCCATCCCGGTTTGCTGTACCCGGGCCATATCTTCTACGTTATCGCCCAGCAAGGGGGTGGCCATGGTAACCACGGCTATGGTAAGGACAAACCACAAGGCAAACTGGGTAAGGCCTACGGCTGCAATGCCCAGTATTTTGCCCATCATCAATTGAAAAGGCTTCACCGAAGAGACCAGGATTTCAACAATCTTACTGGTTTTTTCCTGCATCACGCCCCGCATTACCTGGGCGCCATAAATCAGCATAAACATATAAATCAATATGCCGCTAAAGGAGCCTACGGCCATGGCAATTTCCGAACTGCCCTGCTTTTCTTTCTCTCCGGACAGGTTAATCGGCACAATACTGATATCGGTCTTCAGGCTGTCGAGGGCTTCTTTGCTGATTCCCATTCTGGCTATCTTGATGTCGCGCACCACTTCTTCCAGCGCCTTGTTTACCCCCGCTACCAGCTCCATGCCGGGGGTATTCATAGAGTAGTATTTAATCCCTTCGGGGTTGTTCAGGTCAAAATCGCTGATGTAGAGCAGGCCGGTAAAATTACCTTCTTCTACCTCTGCCCGGGCCGAAGCCAACGGTTCGTCAACAAATTCGAACACCAGGCTCCCCCGGTTTTCGAGCTTATCCACAAACACCCCTGTTTCATCAATAACTTTAATTACTTTCTCATCAGAGTCGGCAACGGCCAGGTAAATGGCCATGGCATACAAGCCGCCAATCAGCACCGGGGTAAGGAAGGTGGTTAATAAAAAGCTCTTTTTTTTAACCCGGCTGATGTATTCCCTGCTTAGGATTAACCATATTTTATTCATGGGTGTCTGCTTTTACTTTACTGATAAAGATATCGTTGATGCTGGGGATAATCTCGCGGAAAGAGCGGATTTCCGTCTGGCCAATCAGCACCTGCAACAAGTCATTGGCTTTTTTTTCTCCGGTAATCTGAATGATGGATTCGGTAAGCCCTTCCTCAATGGCCTGCGATGACTTAATGGTAAACCCTGCCGGCAGTGCGGCCAGCGAGTTAAGGTGTTCAACGCTAAATATATTATCACGAAACTGGTTTTTTATCTCCCGTTTCGGGCCGTCAAGGATTTTCTTGGCCTCGTTGATAAGGGCAATATGGTCGCATAATTCTTCTACACTTTCCATCCTGTGGGTAGAGAAAATTATGGTGCTGCCCTTTTCGCGTAACGCCAGTATTTCGTCTTTAATAAGGTTGGCGTTAATGGGGTCAAAGCCCGAAAAAGGCTCATCTAAGATGATCAGTTTCGGCTCATGCAATACGGTGGCAATAAATTGCACCTTTTGTTGCATGCCTTTCGACAAGTCCTCCACTTTTTTATCCAGCCAATCCGGAATATCAAATTTTTTAAACCATTTTTTAATCCGCCTGATGGCCTCGCTATGGTTTAAGCCTTTCAGGCGGGCGAAATAAAGCAGGTGCTCGCCTACTTTCATTTTTTTGTACAGCCCCCGTTCTTCCGGCAGGTAGCCGATTACCTCAATATGCTTTTGGCTTAACGGCTCATTGGCCATGGTAATATGGCCTTCATCGGCATAGATAATTTGGTTGATAATGCGGATAAAAGTGGTTTTGCCGGCCCCATTCGGCCCCAGCAAGCCAAAAATGCTGGCCTCGGGCACGTGTAAGTCCAGCCTGTCGAGCGCCAGGTGGTTGGCATACCGCTTGGTTATGCCTTGTGCAGTTAAAATATCCAATTAATTATTGCTTTGTTGTTATCAGGCGCAAAATACAAAATCGGCAGGAAATTACCTTTTCTCTTTGAAAATAATGGTGCCAAACGATACATCTACCTCAAATTCCAGGGCATCCCGGGCTGATGCGCTGTAAGCGGTATTGGTAAAAACATTATCTCCGGTTTCGGTAAACGATTTGGTCAGGCGCACATCGCAAAGCATAGATTCCTTTATTTTGATGATTACCGGGGTGCCGTCCCGCGGGATAAGGATTTCCAGGGTGCCGGCCCCTACGCTGGCGTGTACATTGCAGGGCCTGTGCATCGGCTCGGCCATATCCAGCAACATATTGCCAAACCCCACCTCGGCATTAATATTACGCACATTGGCGAGGTAAAGCTGCCGTACTTTTACATTGCCCAAATCCACCCTGATCACCATATTTTCCATCGGGATAGTATTGGGCCTGCCGTTGAGGTAACCGACATGAACATCGGCACTGCCGGTTTTTACCTTTAAACTGGCTACGCTCAGGCCGGATAAGTCGATATAGGCTTCTCCGATGCCGTAGGTAAGGTTGAGGTTATAGGGCACCTCCCTGGCCAGCATTACCTTCCAGATGTTATCTTCGGGCTTTGTTTTGGCAAAAACCTTATTAGAAATTGACTGGCTGAAGCTCTCGGTATTTTTTTCATCCAGCGACAGGCTGACCTTAAGGGTATTGCCTTCCTGCTGGCGGTTGAACGAATGGTTGAAATCATCGATATCGCGGGCCGAATAAACAGCCACCGGGTCCTGCTGATCGCCTTGCGCCAGATAGCAGATACCCGTAGAAGCACTATAATCCAACGTGACCGTTTGGTACTTGCTGCTATGCTCAACCCGGAAGTGTTTACTCTCCTGGGCCGGTACTGTTAGCGATACACATACCATCCCGGCAAATACCGGGGCCACCTTTAATCCAATACGCCACATGTAATTGCATACGATAACCCGTTGACAGAGTTACATTTTTAGCAAAAAAACCGCAGCTTTTATCTAACCGGCCAGCGGCAAAAGCCTCTTTTATTAGTAGTTGCCGAAGAATTCCCGCATCCTGTCGAAGAAGCCCTTCTCATGCCTGGCGGGCTGGGGCACAAAATTGGGCGAACTGCGTAACGATTCGAGCAGGTTACGTTCTTCGGCCGTGAGTTTTTTGGGTGTCCAGACGTTTATATGGATCAACTGGTCGCCTGCCCCGTAGCCATTTATATCTTTTATGCCCTTGCCGCGCAGGCGCAGGATTTTACCGCTTTGGGTGCCCGGTTCAATTTTTATTTTAACCTTACCGCCAATGGTAGGCACTTCTACGGTAGTTCCCAGGGCAGCATCAATAAAGCTAAGGTACAGGTCGTACATCACATTATTGCCATCGCGCTTAAGCTGCGGGTCGGGTTTTTCTTCTATCAGGATCAGCAAATCGCCCGGCATACCGCCTCCCGGGGCTTCATTGCCTTTGCCGCTCATCGACAACTGCATGCCATCGCTCACCCCGGCCGGTATTTTAATCGAAATAACCTCCTCTTTGGGCTGCAGTCCGGAGCTGTCAACGCCCGGTGGCCGGTGGTTGATTGTTTGGCCTGACCCCGAGCAACTGTGGCAGGTGCTGGAAGACACCATTTGTCCCAGCATGGTGTTCATCACCTTGCGCACCTGGCCGGTGCCATGACAGGTGGGGCAGGTTTTAAAAGTTACCCCGGGCGCTGCCGACATACGCTTCACTTTGATTTTTTTCTCTACCCCATTGGCAATTTCATCCAGGGTAAGGCTTATTTTGATGCGCAGGTTGGAGCCCTTGCGCACCCTGCGGCCACCTCCGCCCCCGCCTCCGAAGAAGCTTTCGAAAGGGTTGTGGCCCCCGAAGATATCACCAAAATTGGCAAAAATATCTTCCATGCTCATGCCGCCCCCGGCACCACCGCCAAAGCCGGCACCGCCCACGCCCTGGTGGCCAAACTGGTCGTACCGCTGCTTTTTCTCCGGGTCGCTGAGCACCTCATAGGCTTCGGCAGCCTCCTTAAACTTTTCTTCCGCCTCTTTATTGCCCGGGTTTTTATCCGGGTGGTATTTAATGGCCAGTTTGCGGTAGGCCTTTTTTATTTCTTCGGCAGAAGCTGACTTGCTAATGCCTAAAACCTCGTAATAATCCCTTTTGGTCATGTTTCTAAGCTCCTATTACAACCTTAGCATGACGAATAACCTTCTCCCCCAGGAAGTAGCCCTGCTCAATGGTATCTACTATTTTGCCTTTTAATTTTTTTGCCGGTGCCGGTATTTGGGTCACCGCTTCGTGTAGTTCACTGTCAAACTCGGTTCCCGGCTCCGTATCCATTAGCTTCAGGCCTTCCGTTTCCAGGGTTTTAACAAATTTATCGGCTACCAGTTTTACCCCTTCGGCAATGGCTTTGGCGTCCTTGCTGTCGAGGGATTTTTCGGCCCGTTTAAAATCATCGAGTACGGGCAGTAAAGAAAGCATAATCCGCTCCCCGGCCGTTTCCATCAGCTCAAGTTTCTCTTTGGCGGTCCTGCGCCTGAAGTTATCAAACTCCGAGTATAACCGCAGGTACTTGTCTTTCGACTCTGCCAAATCGGCCTCTAATTTCGCTACCCGGGCGCTCTGCTCTTGCTTCTTATGAGTGGCAGGCTTTTTCTTTTTTTGTTCTTTATTTTTGATATCCTTGGTTTTTTCGTCTTTAGCGGCCTTTTTCTCGTCTTGCAGGCCGGTATTGTTTTCTTTATTTTGTTTTTTCATTACTTCTTCACCATTAAACCTTGCAGTTTTGCCTTTTGCCGGCAATTTTTCTGCCAAACCACTAAAAATGCCATAATGGCATACTTCCTAAGGGTTAAGCAATTGCCATAGTTTATCCTTTAGTTCGGTAATGCCCACATTGGCCACGGCACTGATAAAAATATGGGGCAGGTCGGCCGGCAGGGTTGGTTTGATTTCGGCTATTAACTCGTCATCGAGCATATCGGTTTTGGTGATAGCCAGCAGGCGGTCTTTATCCAGCAACTGCGGGTTATATTTTTTAAGCTCGTCAAGCAGGATGGCATACGCCCGGGCAATATCATCGGCATCGGCCGGCACCATAAACAACAGCACCGAGTTACGTTCGATATGGCGCAAAAAGCGTAAACCCAGGCCCTTGCCTTCGGCAGCCCCTTCAATTATTCCCGGGATATCGGCCATCACAAACGATTTATGGTCGCGGTAGGCCACCACCCCCAGGTTGGGCACCAGGGTAGTAAACGGATAGTTGGCAATTTCCGGCCGCGCCTCACTCACTACCGACAGTAAGGTTGATTTGCCGGCATTGGGAAACCCTACCAGGCCCACATCGGCCAGTAATTTAAGCTCCAACACCACCCACAGTTCCTGCCCCGGCTCTCCCGGTTGGGCATACCGTGGGGTTTGGCGGGTGCTGGTTTTAAAATGGTCGTTGCCCAGCCCCCCCTGACCGCCCGGCACCAGGATTTCCGTCTGGCCTTCTGCGGTAATTTCGGTGATAATTTCCCCGGTATCGGCATTTTTGGCTACCGTGCCCAGCGGCACGTCCAACAGTACGTCTTCGCCCTGGGCGCCACTACGCAGGCCGCCTTCCCCGGGTTTGCCATTTTTGGCAATTACATGTTTACGGTAGCGAAGGTGCAGGAGGGTCCAGTGTTGTTTATTGCCGCGTAAAATAATATGGCCCCCGCGCCCGCCATCACCGCCATCGGGGCCGCCTTTGGGCACGTGCTTCTCCCTGCGGAAGTGCACCGCCCCCGCACCACCTGCCCCTGAGCGGGCACAGATTTTTACGTGGTCGATAAAGTTTGAACCCGCCAATGGTTTACTGGTTATTTGTTGGCCTCGATGGCCTCGGTGAGCCGTGCAAAGATGCTGTCAATGCCGCCTACCCCTTCGATAGTAATGAGTTTGCCCTGAGCCTGGTAATACTCGGCCACCGGGGTTGTTTCGCGGGCATATACGGCAAACCGGTTTTTAATTTTCTCCGGGTCCTGGTCATCCGGCCGCCCTGAGACCTTACCGCGCTTCAGCAGCCGGTCAAGCAGTTCGGCCTCATCTACACTGAGGGCCAGCATCAGGTTAATGGGGGTGCCATTAGCCTCAAGGATCTTGTCCAGGGCCCGGGCCTGGGCAACGGTACGCGGAAAGCCGTCAAAAATAAAGCCGGCCGTGCCGGAGGTGTTCTTTAGCTTGTCTTCCACCATGCCAATTACTACCTCATCCGGCACCAGGTTGCCTTCATCCATATATTGTTGTGCTTTACGGCCCAACGGGGTGCCTTCTGAAATATGTTTTCTGAATAAATCACCGGTGGACAAATGGGTGAGGTTATACCGGGCAATAAGTTTTTCGCTTTGGGTGCCCTTACCCGCTCCGGGAGGGCCAAAAAGTACAATGTTCAGCATTTTGCCATGTGTATGATTAAAATACTAAGGTACTACTTTAATTGATAAATAGCCGTGGTATTACGGCCAAGCCCGTCATAATCGAGGCCATAGCCAACTACAAACTCATTACCAATCTCAAAGCCGGTATATTTTATTTCTACCTCTACTTTCAGGGCTTCCGGCTTAAGCAACAGGGTAGCCACCGCTACCGAAGCGGCCCCCCGCTCTTTGATTTGCTCCATCACCGAAGTAATGGTCAGGCCGCTGTCAATAATATCTTCCAGCACAATTACATGCCGGCCAAAGAGGTTTTCATTAAGGCCGATAAGCTCTTTTACCGTGCCGGAACTGGTCATTTCCTTATAGGAGGCCAATTTCACAAAAGAGATTTCACTCGGCAGGGTAATGCTTTTCATGATGTCGGCAACAAACATAAAAGAGCCATTGAGGATGCCGATAAACAGGGGCTCCTTACCTTTATAATCCTGGTTGATGCTTTTGCCGAGGGTGGCTATCCTGTCCTGGAGCTTATCTTCGGTGATAAGTATTTTAAAGGATTTATCCTTGATTTTCATAATTAACCTGTGGCGCCCGGGGGTTGGTTTGCGGGGCAAAGATAGGCCATTTCGGTTGTTGGCCGGGCAATGGTTACCGAATAAATTAACCCGGATTATATAGGATAAATCATGGCTATGACGAAAAATAACGGGTAAATTCTTGATATACATTTGGTTAATGCAGGGTTGCCCCCGAAAAACAGAAAATCAACATGCTCTATTTCCGGCTATTCAACACCTGGCGGCAGGGGGATCGGGCAGCCTATAACATGCCATTAACGGAAAGCCTCAATTTTTATTTTTACCCGGCTGTATGAGCTGAAAGTGCAGCAGAATTTTCCGGGTTAACAATAAACTAACAGAAAACCCCTTTGCTATTCACTTTTTTATCTTTTATCTTGCAAAGGCAGAAGCGCCTCACCCCGGCTTAGAAGACAAATTGACAAAATTGGATATTTACAACCTTACGCAAGAAAATTCTGTAGCCAATAATTTTATGGCTGAAATCAG
>Ga0256839_1001415_pt1 | contig 29091 bp, 30 predicted proteins | sample 354166metaG_FD_185968 | JGI IMG/M metagenome (GOLD analysis project Ga0256839, IMG submission 185968) | Hydrothermal vent microbial communities from Mid Atlantic Ridge, Atlantic Ocean - 354-166 | ecosystem: Environmental > Aquatic > Marine > Hydrothermal vents | place: Atlantic Ocean: Mid... | reverse complement strand
CCCAGGGCTTACCGAGGCGGCAGCTGGTAGCACTCAATGAAGTTGTGCCTGTTGGCTGTGCCGTGCCACTTGAGGGATGGACTCCGGGTCTCGCTCACGCTCGCCCGGAATGACGGAGAAAAACAAGTTTGTCGGGCAAAAGACACCTGTGATAGCGGTTTACTCAGATACCGCCGTGGATGATTTTTGGGCTGCTGCAGGCGTGTTTTCCGGGCCTTTTTGGGCAATGAACTCTGCAAACCAGGGTGGCGGTTTCTTTTCAATGGGCCAGGAAAAATTACGCTCACGGAACAGCTTTTCGCAGAAGACAGGAATGCGGTCTGACTGGATGTTTTTACCCGTATAGTTTTTTGCCACCGCCTGAAAGTAATATCTGCTGATTGCCCCAGCCGTCACGCTTTTAGGCAGTTTGTAGCCATTAAGCCGGGCTGATTTCAAGCGCTTTCTTAGGGTCTTTAAGTCTTTTTCTGGGTAGATAAAGGCTGTCTGGTCATGTTCATCCAGATTGGAGGGGATGCCTCTGATATCCTGAATCAACGGATATGCGGCGCATTTACCAAATAAATGGGCATAAGTCTCACTTCGCAGCTCACTTCTTATGGTAGGGAATTTTTTCCACTTGGCGATAAAATGAAACAGCTCATGTGGTAGTGTCTCGACAAGAATTATTCCCATATATGATGCAAACTTTTTGACTTCCTCTTCATCAAGATTAATGTAATAGCGTAACTCAATGGGTGGGACGGCCTTCCTTTTAGGGGTCTCGTAGGAGATGGAGCGCCCCGGCACCGCCAGCAGCACCACCTCGATGGTCAGGGGAAAAGGTTCGATGCCCAGCCAGGACAAGGCGCGGTTGATCTGGGCCGGCAGGCCAGGCAGGTACTGAAGCCGGCCGGGCATGGATTTGACGGCCGCAAGGCTGGCCGGATCCGCCGAGATCACCAGTGAGACTTGCCCGTCTTGAAACTGTGCCAGTGGAATGGGGTTTTCGTCAGGCGTCATCACGGGACCACTGCCGTTGATGGATTGGGTCCAGTACCTGTTTCTTTTATAAGCTAGAACAGAGAGCATGGAGCCGGGCGGGCGGGTCTTCTCCAGTTTTTTTACATTAACAGCGTGCGTCGGAAAAGAAAGCCAAAAGCCCAGCACAAAAACTGGCCACGCGAAGAATCGCGCGGCCAGGTAGAAAACAGTGTCACTCATAAATTTAAAACCCATTGGCGTCAGCGGCATTCATATAGAAACTGGCGCTGGCCCCGGCGGTGTCGCCATCGTATTCCAGAATGGCCACGGCGGTGTTATTGCCCGGTTTGCCGTCAGCTTCTACGCCTGAAAGCTCAAATTCAACGTGGTTGCCGACAGCCAAGTGGGTATTGAGCCATTGGCTGACCTGCCCTGGATTGGAGGGCAGCAAAGAGTCACCGGAGCGGTGCCAGGCAAAGACCTTTGAAGCCATAATGGCGCCATTGCTGTTTTTGATCAGCACTGAGAAAGTGCCGGTATTACTGGTCAGCGCAATGGTCGATTGTGACAGGTCAATCCGGGCCCGGGAGGCGTCCACGGTGACAGGGGTGGTGATAACTTGCGAGGCTTTTGCCACAATCGTGCACTTTATACCAAGACCAGTAACTTTACAGTTAAGCGTAACTTCTTTAGGAAAATTGCATCCAGATAAAAGACCAGCAAGCATTAGCGGGATCATATACTTGAAAAAACGAAACATATTTTTACTCCATGTGTGTGAAAAGCGCAAGCAGAATACCCCCCCCCGGCTGCAAAAAGTCAATATTCTTTTCCAAAAAAACATCAAAATTGTTATTAGACATGAGGTGTAACACGGGCATTAATGCTTTTTATGCACTTAAAATAGACAGGGATGGTTTGATTGTGCTCGGTTTCCGCTGTTTTTTGCCTTTTGGGGCTTGTTGTACCAATCACGAACAGGTGTAGCTGGGCATGATGAGGTGATGCGTCTGGTGGCGCAAGCTGGTAAAATCAGCCACTTTCCATATCGTGAATCGCCATGCTTATTTTTGAAAAATCGCGTCCCGGGCGCGTCAGCCAGGCCCAGATTCCTGCGCGTGAAAACCCTGAGGTGGCTCAACAGATTCCACCGGCTTTACGCCGCACAACCACCACTGGCTTGCCCGAAGCCTCCGAACTGGATGTGGTGCGCCATTACACGCGTTTGAGCCAGAAAAACTTTTCCATTGATACCCAGTTTTATCCTTTGGGATCGTGCACCATGAAATACAATCCGCGGGTGTGTAATTCGCTGGCCATGCGTGATGAGTTTCTGGCCCGACATCCCCTGGCTGATGAGAGCCTGTCCCAGGGATATTTGTCCTGCATGTACCATTTGCAGGAAATTCTTCAGGATGTGACAGGCATGAAAGGCGTTTCGCTAACACCCATGGCCGGCGCCCAGGGAGAATTTGCCGGCGTGGCCATGATTCGGGCTTACCACGAAGACAGAGGCGATACCGAACGGTGCGAGATTATTGTGCCGGATGCCGCCCACGGCACCAATCCGGCCACAGCCATTATGTGTGGCTACAAAGTCAGGGAAATTCCCACGGATGATCATGGCAACATCGACTTGGCAGCATTGCAATCGGCGCTGGGGCCGAAAACCGCGGGCATCATGCTCACCAATCCGTCCACGCTGGGTGTTTTTGAGCCGAAAATCAAACAAATTGCGGATATGGTCCATGAAGCCGGTGGCTTGCTGTATTACGACGGGGCCAATCTGAACGCCATTTTGGGCAAGGTCAAACCCGGTGATATGGGTTTTGATGTCATCCATATGAATCTGCATAAAACCTTTTCCACACCCCATGGCGGTGGTGGTCCGGGCTCCGGCGCCATTGGTGTCAACACCCGTCTGCTGCCCTATATGCCAGTGCCTTATGTGGGCAAGGATGAAAATGGCTACCATTTTGTGGATAAGGACAAGGCCCCCAAAACCATTGGCCGTCTGTCTGCTTTTGCTGGTAATGCAGGGGTCAATTTGCGCGCCTATATTTATGCATTACTCTTGGGGGCTGAGGGTATGCAGCGAGTGGCGGAGTTTGCCACGCTCAATGCCAACTATCTGCTAAAAGAGCTGCAACGGGTGGGTTTCGATGCGGCTTTCCCCCAGCGCCGAGCCAGCCACGAGTTTATCATTACCCTGAAAAAACAAGCGAAAGAACTGGGTTTGACGGCGACGGACCTGGCCAAGGCCCTGCTGGATTTTGATATGCATGCGCCCACCATTTACTTTCCCCTGCTGGTGAGTGAGTGCTTGTTGATTGAGCCCACGGAAACCGAGTCGAAGCAAACCATGGACCGCTTTGTGAAGGCCATGCAAGCCATACTGGAACAGGCCAAGAAAGATGTGGCACCATTGAAGGCCGCGCCATTAAAAGCGCCAGTTCGCCGGCTGGATGATGTCAAGGCGGTGCGTCAGCCAAATATCGTATGGCAGGGTGATAACTGATGCCCAGTGATATTCCCAGGGGCCCCCGGCAAATTCTGGCTGCGGCCAAATGGTCTTGGGCCGGCCTACGTGCCTGCTTTCGCTATGAAGCATCGTTTCGGCTTGAGTTTTATCTGTTTATTCTGCTCGTTCCGCTGGCTTTCTGGCTGGCGGAAAGTCTCTGGCAACTGTGGATGCTTATTGGTAGCATGGTGTTGGTTCTGGTGGTGGAAGTGCTGAATTCAGCCATTGAAGCGGTTGTGGACCTGGTGGTGGGTGAACAGCGTCATGCGTTGGCGGGGCGGGCCAAGGACATGGGGTCGGCGGCGGTTTTTTTATCGCAACTGCTGGTGGTTTTTACCTGGGGCCTGGTGATTTACCAAAACTATTGGGCGGCCGCTTAAGGTGCGTTATTAACTAACTGGCACAACAGCTTTTTTCACCTGGAGAAACCTTTTTCCACAGTCCGCGCAAGGCCAGACCAAGCAACAACAGAGTTGACAGCACTTGAATAGCCAGCGGCATATGTGTGCCACTGGCGTGCAACTGCTGGGAAATATCAATATTCCAGCGAGCCACCAGAAAATCCACCAGCCATCCGGCGGCCAGTGCCGAGGCGGTAATGCCCAACAAGTAGGGCCACAAGGTGCGGCGACCCATTTCCTTGTTAATCACCCCCAAAGTGGCCATGTTGGTGGCAGGGCCAGCCAGCAAGTACACCAAAACCGCGCCGGGAGACACGCCAGCCAGCAAAAACCCCGTGGCAATGGGAGTGGAAGCCGAGGCGCACACATACATGGGAATGCCTGCTGCCAACATAACCAGCATGGCCAGCCAGCCACTGCCCCACTGGGTCAGAAAACCATCCGGAACAAAGGCTTTGACAGCGGCGGCGAAAATAATGCCGATAAACAACCAGCCGGCGATATTGTCCAGCAGATCGGTAAATGCGTAGTGAACGCCGTCCCAGGCTTTGCGCCAGAAACCGGATTCTGCATGGCTATCAGTCTCGTCACTGGCGCAACAGGCTGGGGGTTCGGCTTGGGCACTGACCAATGGAACTGTCTGGCAGGCTTTGCTTTCCTGGAACGGTTTTTCCCTTTGCGCCTGATGTGTGTGGGAGGTATCGGCAGATGCCGTCTGATCACAGCAGGATAATGGAATATCAGCTTGGGAATGGCCCTTTTTGGTGTTGGTTGTTGCAGAGGGCGTAACAGGAGCTTCATTATCGAACCAGTTCACCAGCGAGCCGGCGGTCAGGGCCGAAAACAAGGCGGCCACAGGGCGAACCACAGCCATAAAGGGGCCCATAAGCGCATAAGTGATAAAAACCGAGTCCACCCCGGTTTCTGGTGTTGACACCAGAAAGGACGTGGTGGCGGACTTGCTCGCCCCGGCCCGGCGCAAGCCCAGAGCCGCGGGAATGACGCCACAGGAACACAGAGGCAAGGGCGCGCCCAGAGCGGCGGCCTTGACAATAGCGCCGGTGTTATTTTTGGTAAGATGCCTATGCAAAAAGCGCGTGGGCAACAGGGTTTTGAACAGCCCGCCAATAAACAGGCCAATCACCAGCCAGGGCGAGGCTTCCAGTAATAATTGCAAAAATGCCTGTAAAAAATCAGTCATGGGTTTTCGTGTCTGAAGGTTGCAAGGGTTGTTGGGATGACTCCAGGGCGCTCAGGATGGAGCAGTGAGCGGCCGATTCGCTGCCGCCACAGCAGCGGGCATGAATGAGCTGCAAGGCCTCGCGGATGGCTTTCAGTTGCGCCAGCTTGTGATCAATTTCGTTCAGTTTTTGCCGGGTCAGGTTTTTCACCTCCTCGCAGGTGTGCCGGTCCCTGTCCACATGGATGGAAAGCAAGTCCTGAATCTCCCGAAGCGTAAAACCCACCGCCTTGGCATGTTGAATAAACTGAATGCGCTGAATGGTCTCTTCGGGGTAGTCCCGATAGCCATTGGCCAGGCGATGAGGCTTGGGCAGCAATCCTTCGCTTTCGTAATAGCGCAGGGTTTCGCTGGAAACGCCGCTTTTTTTTGCCAGTTGTCCAATACGCATGGCAGGATTATAAACCCTGAAGCAAACTTCAAGGTCAATAATCCGCTGTCAAAATAAGGGCGTCATCACGACGCCCTGCCGAACTCAGGAGAGAGGCTTTAGTCAGAGCGTTTATTCTTTTACGCCCAGAGCTTTGAGGATTTTGGCCAGGGGACAAAAGCCTGTAAAGCTGGACTGGAACAGGTTAAAGCCGACAAAGGCGGCAAACCACAGCCAGCTCGGTTTGGTCAGATCCACCTGGCCGGATACATGGGCCAGGATTAAACTCAGCAAAATAAAAAGTCCGGCGAACATCATCACCATTCTGTTTACATTCATCGCGCTATCCTCGGTCAGTGAAATGGTATTTTTGGAAAGGGAGTCATCATGAGCCTTGCTCCCTTTATCTAGGAACACTGGGCCGGGTTTTCAAGGCCCTGCCGCAGTGATTTTGCCAGATAATCGTCGTAGAAGTCTACCAGCTTCAAGCCGGTAATGCGGGGCGCAATTTCTTCCCCGCGCCGGTTCAGGAACAAGACGGTGGGTGTCAATTCCGCACGCCAGGATTTAGCCAGCGTGGCAGCGGCAACCTTTTTGCCGGAAAAATCCTGTACGGTTTCACCGGCATCAATGCGAAGCTCGCCCAGTAGCCATTGCTGGTTGAACTGCCCGCTTTTCACATCCGGTATCAGCACTTGTTGCATGAGCTTTTTGCACCAGGGGCAATCTGCCCGGGACACCAGCACGGTCAGTACCCGTTGTTTTTGACAAGCATCCTCGGCCCATTTTTGCAGGTTATCAATGCGGGGGATACTTGTTGTCGCAGGCGATACTTCCTTTTCCTGCTGACAGGCTGCCAGCGTGAGAAGAAAAATCAGCGATAACACCGCTATAGCATGCTTGTTCATAGGGACATTATACCCAAACAAGGCTGATATGCTGGCGAGGGGTTTTTATCTTTCAGTAAAGCCAAAATGGGCGCTGGCAAGTTGGAGAAGGCAGTACTCAACGACTGTTAAGGGTTTTCCACACAAGCTGTGGATAACTTTGTGTATAACTGCCGTTGACGGCTGTAAAAAACCCGTTAACTGGCGGTTTTGTCTGGATTGGTTAGTTTTTAACCAAAAACTAAAAGTCTTTTTATATCAATAACATAGGGCATTTGCCCGCGTTTTTCCTCACGGCTTTTCAGGGTGTTGTTGGTTTGGAGAAGATTGCTTTGAAAAATGTGTATAAAATTTTCAGAGCGCTTGTAATATCAACGACTTATCCGGATTTTTTCAGTGTCTGCTGAAAAAATCCGGTATAAAATCCCCAGGGTGGGCTGACTTTAGCGGCGCTTGTTTCTGGCGGCTTTGAAAGCCTCGGCCAGGCTGCCGCGCGTCGCTTTTTGGTTCATGCGTGCTGATGGCTTTGTGGCTGGCCGGTTTCGCCGGCCAGTGGTGGCGTCAGAGGCTTCTGGTTTTCCGTCTGTTTGCCCATCCGCCGGCTCGTTCAGGCGGGCGGTCAGGGCAATGCGTTTGCGATCGCTATCGACCGCCAGCACCTTGACACGGAGAATATCGCCAGCCTTGACCACCTCGGCCGGATCGGTGATAAAACGGTTGGCCAGTTGTGAGATATGCACCAGTCCATCCTGGTGAACGCCAATATCCACAAAGGCGCCAAAAGCCACCACATTGGTGACCTGTCCTTCCAGAATCATCCCGGGCTTCAGGTCTTCCAGGGTGTGAACCGACTCATGGAAGCGGGCCATGCGAAATTCGCCACGCGGGTCACGGCCGGGTTTTTTCAGCTCGTTAATCACGTCTTTGACCGTGGCCAGGCCAAACTGCTGGTTGACAAAGTCAGCCGGATTCAGCCCGGCCAGTTTTTCTGCCTGGCCAATAATGTCCCGGATATCGCCATGAAGGTGGTTGAGTATGTTTTCCACCAGCGGGTAAGCTTCCGGATGTACCGCCGACTCGTCCAGGGGCTGTGCGCCGCCGCGAATCCGCAGAAACCCGGCGCATTGTTCAAACATTTTTTCGCCAAGCCGGGGAACCTGTTTGAGCGCCTGGCGATGCGGGAACGGGCCGTGCTGGTTGCGATAGGCCACGATGGCCTGGGCCACGGAAGGCGTGATACCCGACACGTGGCGCAATAGCTGTGCCGAGGCGGTATTCACATCCACACCCACGGCATTCACGCAGTCCTCTACGCAGTTCTCCAGCGCCCGGGCCAGTCGGGACGGGTTGACATCGTGCTGATACTGCCCCACACCAATGGCTTTGGGGTCGATTTTGACCAGCTCGGCCAACGGATCTTGCAAACGCCGGGCAATGGATACCGCGCCACGAAAAGCGACATCCAGATCAGGAAATTCCTCAGCAGCCGTTTCAGACGCTGAATACACAGAAGCCCCTGCTTCGCTGATAACAACTTTTTGCGCGCTTAGTGCCGGGTTTTGACGCAGCAATTCAGCAACCAGTGCATCGGTTTCCCGTGAAGCCGTGCCATTGCCAATGGCAATAAGGCGCACATTGTGCTTGAGACAGAGTTTTTCCAGAGTGTGTTTGGCGCTGTCCCACTGGCGTTGTGGCGGGTGCGGGTAAATCACGGCCGTTTCCAGCAAGCAACCCGTGCCATCAACCACAATGGCTTTGACGCCGGTGCGAAAGCCCGGGTCCAGCCCCAGGGTTACCTGGCTACCGGCCGGTGGCGTCAGCAGCACATTTTTCAGATTGCGGGAAAACACGCCAATGGCTTCCGTCTCCGCTGCTTCCCGGGCGCGATTCAGCAGTTGCAGATTAAGTCGAACCGACAATTTGCCACGCCAGGCCAGCGCCAGTGTCCGCTGCAGCCAGGGCGAGGAATCCACCGGCCAGCGTGTGTGAGCGCGGAGTTTTTCGATGGCCGGGTGTTCCGGCGCTTCATCGGCCTCGGGCCATTCAATGTGCACCTGCAAAAAGCCCTCATTGCGGCCGCGTAACAAGGCCAGCAGCCGGTGAGAGGGAATCGAGCATACTGGCTCATGGTGGTCGAAATAGTCGCGATACTTGGCGGCGGCTTCTTCCTGCCCGGTGATTACGCGGGAATAAATGTGGCCGTTACTCCATAACCATTCACGCAAATCATTGACCAGATCGGCATCTTCGGCCAGTTGTTCCAGGGCGATATGGCAGGCGCCTTCCAAGGCAGCCTCAGGGCTGGCATAGCCTTTCTCTGGTTGCACAAAGTCGGTGGCCAGTTGGAGCGGGTCCTGGTCTGCCTGCGCGATAACGGCCTTCAGCAATGCGTCCAGACCGGCTTCGCGGGCGATTTGGGCCTTGGTGCGGCGTTTTTTTCGGTAAGGCAAATACAGGTCTTCCAGACGTGTTTTGCTATCGGCTGTTTCAATGGCGGCACGCAAGGCCGCGGTGAGTTGCCCCTGATCCTCAATAGCTTTGAGAATGGCCTGTTTGCGTTCGTCCAGCTCGCGCAGATAGCCCAGGCGTGTTTCCAGGTAACGGAGCTGGGTGTCGTCCAGGCCGCCGGTGGCCTCTTTGCGGTAGCGGGCGATAAACGGCACCGTGGCGCCGCTATCCAGCAACTGGATGGCCGCGGCGGTTTGTGCCGCGGTGGCGTTAATCTCTGTGGCGATGATTTCCGGATAATGTGACATGGTCTGTTAAAATTCGCGACTTTCTGCCGCTATTTTCCGCTGTGACAGGTAAAGTGCGGGAATTTTACGTTACTTGGGTCATCAAGAGGAAGTCAATTGCTCAATCAGGCACAACAGGCCGCGGTCACTTACCTGCAAGGCCCTTTGCTGGTACTGGCGGGCGCCGGCTGCGGTAAGACCCGGGTGATTACGGAAAAAATCGCTTACCTCATTGACAGGCAAGGCATGAACCCGGCCCATATTACGGCCATTACCTTTACCAACAAGGCTGCGCGCGAAATGACCCAGCGGGCGGGTAAGCGGGTGCGGTTGCCGGCCGACCAACGGCCAAACATTTCGACCTTTCATTCTCTGGGCTTGCGAATCATCCGCGAAGAACTGGCAAACCTGCCTTATCGCCACGGGTTCAGTATTTTTGACGCCGCCGAAACCCGCCAGGTTTTACAGGATTTGCTGCCTGCGGGTTTTGGCAAGGAACAGTTAAACCAGTTGCAGTGGCAGATTTCCGCTTGGAAAAACGCCGGTCTGGAGCCAGAAAACGTGCACACGCCCAATCCCTTGCATGTGGAGGTGTATCGCCAGTACCGGCAGCAGTTGCTGGACTACAACGCCCTGGATTTTGATGACCTGATTTTGCAGCCGCTGAAATTGTTTCGTGATAACAGTGATGCCTTGTTGCGCTGGCAGGCACGCATGCGCTATGTGCTGGTAGACGAATATCAGGACACCAACGCCAGCCAGTATCAGTTGCTCAAACTCCTGACAGGCATGCACCGGATGCTGATGGCGGTGGGGGATGACGACCAGTCCATTTATGGCTGGCGGGGCGCGCAGCCGGAAAATCTCAGCCTGTTGAAAAAGGATTTTCCCGAACTACAGGTCATTAAGCTGGAACAAAATTACCGCTCCACCGGCACCATTCTGCAGGCGGCCAATGCCGTTATTCGCAACAATCCGCATGCCTTCGAGAAAAAACTGTGGAGTACCCTGGGCGAAGGTCAGCCCATTATCATCAGGCGTTATGACACGCCGGAGCAGGAAGCGGAAAAAATCGCCGAGGAAATGCTTCGCCGGGTTATGTTAAAGAAAAATCGCTGGGGAGACTTTGCAGTGCTGTATCGCAGCAATCACCAGGCCCGGGTGATGGAGCAGGCCTTGCGGGTCAAGAATATTCCCTATCAGATCAGCGGCGGCCGGTCTTTTTTTGACTTTAGCGAAATTCGCGACCTGATGGCCTATGTGCGGTTGTTGTGTAACCCTAGTGACAATTCGGCGTTTTTGCGCGTGGTGAATGTGCCACGCCGGGGAATTGGCGCCTCCACCTTGTCGCGTTTGGCGCAGTTGGCCGAAAAGCAGCATATGAGCCTGCTGAAGGCCTGCCAAAAGCCGGAAATTACCGGCATGCTGCCCCCGCGGCCAGCCGCCACCTTGCAGCATTTTGCCGACATGATAACGCGTTATCGGGCAAAGCTGGCTCACGAAGACGGTGCTCGCCTGATTGCGGCACTGATTCGCGAGACCGATTACCGTTCATGGCTGCTGCAATCCGCGCGGGATGCCGCAGGGAAAAAGCGCAAGGCGCAACTGGTGGAAGATTTTCTTGAATGGATGCAAACAATAAGCCAAAGCTGTGGTGGCCAGCTTATGGAAATGGCGGCCCAAATCACCCTGCTGGGCGCGCGCGAAAAGGATGACAGCGGAGCCGATGCCGTGCGCTTGATGACGCTGCACGCGGCCAAGGGGCTGGAGTTTCACCGAGTCTATATGATTGGCGTTGAAGAAGGCATTTTGCCACATCGCAGCGCATTGGAAGAAAACAGCGTGGATGAGGAGCGGCGGCTCATGTATGTGGGCATGACCCGAGCCGAACGGGAACTGGTGATTTCCTGGGTAAAAAAACGCCGCCAACGGTTTTCGCCGGATGCCATCACCAAAAGCGGTCCCAGCCGCTTTCTGGGTGAGTTGCCAGAGGCGCTGTGCCAGGGGCTCACAACCTCCGGCAAGAAAAGGCAAACCCCAGGATATGGCGGGGAACAACTGGCGCGGATTCGGGCCGAGCTGGGCCTTGTGGATAAAAAAAGCCCATGACCCGATCGTTCGCGGTCATTATCGGCCTAGCCTGTGGCGCGAAAAGCCGCCAATATGTTTGCTGCGGCTTGTTCGGGGTCATCTGCCTGCATGACCGCGGAAATCACGGCAATGGCATCCACGCCGGCTTGCGCCAACACGCCCGCATTGGCTGCGGTGATACCGCCAATGGCCACCACCGGCACGGTCAGCAGGCGCGCGGCTTCTGCATACAGAGAAAGCGGCGCGGGTACGGCTCCCGGCTTGGTGGGAGAGGCAAAAGCGGCGCCAAAGGCCACATAGCTGGCGCCGTGGGCCTGGGCGTCCAGAGCGGCAGCCAAGTCATTGTAGCAGGAAGCGCCAACAATGGCCGCAGGCCCCAATACACGGCGGGCATGGCCGATGGATGAGTCATCCCGCCCCACATGAACACCCGTGGCGCCAATGGATTTGGCCAGTGCAACATCGTCATTGATAATAAGAGGAACTTTGCGCGCCTGGCATCGCTCCAACAAGGCCGATGCGCGACGCAGGCGCTCACTGGCGCTGGCGGTTTTATCGCGATACTGGAAGCAGGTTGCGCCACCTGCCATGGCGGCCTCGCACCGGGCGAGCCAGGCAGCCAGAGGCTGGCCTCTTTGCGGCGGCGTGGTTATCACATATAATCCCGCGATTGCCGATGAATTCACTGATTTTTCCTTGTTCACCCACACTGGATTTTAACCCATGAGCGAAACACAAGCCCCTTACAGAAAATACATTTGCGTGGTCTGCGGCTATATCTACGACGAAGCCCTGGGCGACCCCGATGACGGCATCGCTCCAGGCACCCGTTTTGAAGACATTCCCGACACCTGGACCTGCCCGGATTGCGGTGTCACCAAAGAAGACTTTGAGCTGCTGGAAGAATAACGTGTCCGCAGATGCTCATTTGTCGTGAGCTGAGTCCGCTTTATCCGCCGTTGGCCACAAGATCTTAGGGAGAACGAATGGCCTTGTGGCCAATATCGGTGCGGAAATATTCATTGCCCCAATGGATGGCGGCCACTGCCTGATAGGCTTTTTGCTGGGCCTGAGGCAAGTCATCGGCCATGGCGCACACGCACAATACCCGGCCGCCGCTGGTGATGATGCGGCCATTTTCGCAGGCAGTGCCAGCATGAAAAACCTTGATGTCAGTCTTGTTTTGCACCGTATCCAGGCCCGTGATGGCATGTCCGCTGGGATAGGCTTGCGGGTAGCCCTTTTCTGCCATGACCACGCCCATGGCAGGTCGTTTGTCCCACTGGGCTGTGGCCGTGTGCAGCTGTGTGTTGAGCGCGGCCAGACAGAGCTGGTCCAGCGGACTTTGCAAGCGCAGCATGATGGGCTGGGTTTCCGGATCGCCGAAGCGCACGTTAAACTCCAGCACCTTGGGGTTGCCGGCTTTGTCGATCATCAGGCCGGCGTAGAGGAAGCCGGTAAATGGCGCGCCTTCGGCGGCCATGCCTTTTAATGTGGGTTTGATAATGCGCTCAATGGTGTTGTTGTACACCGCCTCGCTCACCACCGGGGCGGGAGAGTAGGCCCCCATGCCGCCGGTATTGGGGCCGGTGTCGCCGTCATCGCGGGCCTTGTGGTCCTGGCTGGTGGCCATGGGCAAAAAATGCTCGCCATCGGCCATGACAATAAACGAGGCTTCCTCGCCTTCCAGAAACTCCTCAATCACAATGCGGTGACCGGCCTCGCCAAAGGCGTTGCCCTGCAACATGTTGTCGATGGCCGAGTCGGCCTCGGTCAGGTTGTGGGCAATAATGACGCCTTTGCCAGCGGCCAGTCCGTCGGCCTTGATGACCACAGGCAATGTTTGTTTGCGCACATACGCCTTGGCCGCATCCGTGTCGCTAAAAACCGCGTAGTCGGCGGTGGGAATGCCGTATTTTTGCAGAAAATGTTTGCTGAACGCCTTGGAACCTTCCAGGCGGGCCGCCTTGGCGCTGGGGCCAAAGCAGTGGATGCCGGCGGCCTGCATGGCATCCACCAGGCCATTGACCAGCGGCTGTTCCGGGCCAACCACCACCAGATCAACGCCTTTCTTTTGGCAGAAATCAATCAGGCCGGTGTGTTCGTCAACGGCGATATCAACATTGTCCATGCCGGTTTCGCAGGCGGTGCCGCCATTGCCCGGGGCGACAAAAACCCGCCCAACGGTGGGGGATTGCGCCAACCGCCAGGCCAGTGCATGCTCGCGCCCGCCTGAGCCTACGACCAGAACGGTATTGTGTTGTTTGTCCATGAGTTTCTCGTGCTAATCAGTGATTGAAATGACGGATACCGGTAAACACCATGGCCATGTCATGTTCGTTGGCCGCCTCGATGACTTCCTCGTCACGAATGGAACCGCCGGGCTGAATCACGGCGCGGACACCAGCGGCTGCGGCCTGGTCGATGCCGTCCCGAAAGGGAAAAAAGGCATCGGAAGCCATGACCGATCCTTTCACCCGCAAATTGGCGTCCTGGGCTTTGATAGCGGCGATGCGGGCGCTGATAACCCGGCTCATCTGGCCGGCGCCAATGCCAATGGTTTGCTGGTCGCGGGCATACACGATGGCATTGGATTTAACCCATTTGGCCACTTTCCAGGCAAACTGCAAATCAATCAGTTCATCGTCATCAGGCTGGCGTTTGGTGACCACTTTCAGCTCGTTGGGGTCCAGGGTCAGGGTATCTGCGTCCTGAATCAGCAGGCCCCCATGCACCCGCTTGTAAAAGGTCCATGGCTGGTTAACATTGTCCCACCAGCCGGATTCCAGTACGCGCAGATTTTTCTTGGCGGCAAACACTTTCAGGGCCTGGGGGTCGAATTCCGGAGCAACCACCACTTCCGCAAACTGTTTTTCCAAAATGGTTTCAGCCGTTTTGGCGTCCACGATGCCGTTAAAGGCGATAATGCCGCCGAAGGCCGAGGTGGGGTCGGTGGCAAAGGCTTTCAGGTAAGCCAGCTCCAGGTTGCGTTCCAGCGCCACGCCACAGGGGTTGGCGTGCTTGACAATGACACAGGCTGGCACATCGTTGAATTCCTTGACGCACTCCAGGGCCGCGTCGGCATCGGCGATATTGTTGTAGGACAGGGCCTTGCCCTGGAGCAGGCGGGTCGAGCCCATGGTGCCAGTCGGCGGGTTGTGATCGATATAAAAGGCGGCCTTCTGGTGCGGGTTTTCCCCGTAGCGCAATTCCGAGCGGTGTTCCATTTGCAGGGTGTAAAAGCGGGGAAAATCACTGCGGTCGCCGGTGTCGGTGGTGGCGCTGAGAAAATTGGCGATGACGCCGTCATAACGGGCGGTATGGGCAAAGGCTTTGGCGGCCAGAATGTGGCGGTTGGCATGAGAAACGCCGCCGTAGGTGCTGATTTCTTCAATAAACTCCGGATAGTCCGATGGCTCCACCAGCACTGTGACACGGTCGTGGTTCTTGGCCGCGGCGCGAATCATGGCCGGCCCGCCAATGTCGATATTTTCAATGGCTTGGGCCAGAGACACATTGTCTTGCTGGATGGTTTTTTCAAACGGATACAGGTTCACCACCAGCAGGTCAATGGCCTCGATACCAGCGGCTTGCATGGCCTCGTTATCGACCTCGGCCCGGCCCAGCAAGGCACCATGGATTTTGGGGTGCAGGGTTTTCAGGCGGCCATCCATCATTTCCGGAAAACCGGTATATTCAGCCACATCGGTGATTTCAAAACCTTTTTCTCTCAACAACCGGGCGGTGCCGCCGGTGGAAAGGATTTCCGCCCCTTGTTCAGTCAGGGCGGTGGCCAATGCTTCCAGGCCGGTTTTGTCGGAAACGCTAATCAGGGCGCGGCGAATGGGAATGCGATTAATGGTTGTCATGGTTTTGCTGGATTGGCAGTTGGATGAAGAAAGCCGCACAGGCGGCACAGGCGGCTATTATATGCCAGACGGCAAAGGGACAAACGGGTTTTAAGCCGTTAAGGTGGTGAAAATAACCACACGACCCTGCCGTGTTTAGTATTCAATGGACAGTTTGCGGATTTTGTTGCGCAAGGTGGTGCGGGTAATGCCCAGGGCTTCGCAGGCGCGTGTTTTGTTGCCATTGCACCAGATAAGCACTTCTTTGATCATACCCCGTTCAACTTCTGCAATGACCAGATCATAGAGCTGACCATTGTGGTGGTGGTTAATGGCTTCCAGATAAGCGCGCACGCTTTCGCGGGTGTGGCGGCGCAAGGGAATGGGCGTTTTATCAGTCATGTTCCGAGGCTCCACCGGGTTGGCTGAAGTCAATCTGGAATGCGTTGGCCTGCGCGTTGGGGCGGAGAATTTCCAGACTCACCGGAATCAGGGTTTGTGGCAGCATCTGGCCATTTTGCAAGTTGGCAGGCAGGTATTCCCGGGGCAAAAACCGGCGCATGGCCACTGTTTTGCCATTCAGGTCTGACAAGGTGACTTGCAAGGCGGGAAAAGGCATGGCCTTTTTCGCGGTATTCATAAACGTGGTTGAAACGACCAACGCGTCTTCGCGCCCTGGATGCGGGCGAATGTTGCTGGAAATAGAAGCAATGTGATCCAGTGCCACTGGCGTGGCTTGCTCAGCGCTGCATTCCAGTTTGTCACACAACCAATGGCTCCAGGGCGCATCTGGCAACGTGATAATTCCATGGCGGATGCCTTCGGTGGTTTGCCAAAAAAAAGCGCCCAGCAAGACCAGGGTTGCCAATGTCCAGGCAGTGGACCAGGAACCAGAGGGCGCTGGTTTTGTGATGGTTTCAAAGACCGGCAGCGCTTCATCCTCATCGGTGTCAGAGGCAACGGCGCTGGTCGTTGCGGGTTGTGTGGCGGCAGGTGCCGATGCAATGGACGAAAGCAGCTCCTCATTGGTCACAGGCGAATGTTGTGACTGTGCCGAGTTGTCGGGAGTGGCGATGGCGTCACACCGGGTTTCACTGGCCAAGGCTGGCGCAGCGGTATGGGGTGGCTGGGCTGGTTCCGCTTCTTCCGGATGTTGCAGCAAGGGAGGGGCGTTTTCTGTGTCATGCAGTGGTAAGTCGCCATCACCAAGGCGATCGCTGAGAGTGTCCAGCGCATTGAAAACGGTACCGCACACGCAGCAGCGAACCCGGCCATAGGCACAGGTGAGCGTTTCGGTGTTGATGGCGAAGATTTCACCACATCCACGACACTGGGTATAAAGCGGGGTTGTCACGATGGATTCTCTGGTTTTCGACGAGCGCTCAGCAAGGCCCAATCTTCGGTAAATCTGGTTTGAATGTCAATAAAGTCCGTGGCGTAAGCCTGCCGAACTTCATCGGCTTGCTCCCGGAGAATACCTGACAGGATCAGATGACCGCCCGGCTGAACCAGTGTGGCAAACTGTGGCGCCAGGGCAATCAGGGGTTCGGCCAGAATATTGGCCATGAGGATATCCACCGCAGGGGCATTCGTCACTTTGTCGGCCTCAATAATGCGAATGCGTTCGGCCACCCCGTTTTTTTCGGCATTGGCGCAGGTGGCTTCAATGGCCTGTGGGTCAATATCGGTACACCAGGCCTCATCCGCGCCGTGAAGCAAGGTGGCAATGGCCAAAATGCCCGAGCCACAACCAAAATCCATCACGCGGCGGCCGCGCATGTCATGGGCGTCAATCCACTCCAGGCACAAAGCCGTGGTGTCATGGGTGCCGGTGCCAAAAGCCAGGCCCGGGTCCAGCATCAGGTTCACCGCGTCGGGCTCCGGCGGTGAGAAGCCGCTGGGTACCACCCAGGTTTGCCGGCCAAAACGCAGCGGCTTGAAATGTGCCAGCCAAGTCCGTTCCCAGGCCTGGTCAGGCAGGGTTTCGCAGTGTACCGGAGCGTCAGGAAACAGCCGCTTGAATGCGAGTGTGAGCGGCTCCGCCGGTGTGTCACTGGAAAATAAACCGGCAACCTTAATCTGGTTCCAGAGAGGCATTTGACCCACGCCAGGCTCCAGTATGGCCTGGTCTTCGGCATCGGCGAACGTGACCGACAAGGCGCCGAGTTCAAACAGGGCGTTTTCCATGGCCTCAGCCTGGTGAACGGGGCATTGGGTGCGTAGCTCAAAAGTGGTCATAAAAAGACAAGACGTCCTTGTCGCCGGTTTTCGTGCATTGTTCCAGAAAGACTAATGGCTTTGTTTTTTCAGCGTTTTTTCCAGGTAATGGATATTCTGGCCGCCAGCCACAAAGCCGCGATCGTGAAGAATGCGTTGCTGCAGGGGGATATTGGTTTTAATGCCAGAGCATACGGTTTCGGCCAGGGCCAGGCGCATGCGCCGAATGGCGGTGGTGCGGTCTTCGCCATGGACGATGATTTTCCCAATCATGGAATCGTAATTGGGGGGAATCCGGTAACCATCGTACAAATGGCTGTCCACCCGCACGCCTGGACCGCCGGGCGCATGGAAAATATCCACAGTGCCTGGACAGGGCATAAAGGTTTCCGGGTCTTCGGCATTCAGCCGACACTCGATGGCGTGGCCGGAAAAGCGGATGTCTTCCTGCCGGATGCCCAGTGGCTCGCCTGCGGCAATGCGCAGTTGCTGTTTAATCAGGTCCACGCCGGTGATGGTTTCGGTGACTGGATGCTCCACCTGAATACGGGTGTTCATCTCAATAAAATAAAACTCGCCGTTGTCGTAGAGAAACTCGAAAGTTCCGGCACCTTCATAGCCAATGCGTTGGCAAGCGGCCACGCACACAGCGCCGATTTCCTCCCTTTGTTCAGGCGTGATGCCTGGTGCCGGGGCTTCTTCCAGCACTTTCTGGTGGCGCCGTTGCATGGAGCAATCACGTTCACCCAGGTGAATGGCGTTGCCATGCTTGTCCGATAACACCTGAATTTCAATATGGCGCGGATTTTCCAGGAATTTTTCCATATAGACGGTGCCATCGCCAAAGGCGGCGGCCGCTTCAGTGCGCGTCATGTTAATGGCGTTGTTGAGGGCCGCTTCGGTGTGCACCACGCGCATGCCCCGGCCACCACCTCCGGCGGCGGCCTTGATAATCACCGGGTAACCGATTTTGCGCGCAATACGCAGGTTTTCCTGGGGGTCGTCACCCAAGGGGCCGTCGGAACCCGGAACACAGGGTACGCCTGCGGCGCGCATGGCTTCAATGGCGGCGACTTTGTCCCCCATGAGGCGGATGGTGTCGGCGCGCGGGCCGATAAAGGTAAAGCCGGATTTTTCCACCCGCTCGGCAAAATCGGCGTTTTCAGCCAGGAACCCATAGCCCGGGTGAATGGCCTCGGCATCGGTGACTTCCGCCGCGGCGATGATTTTGGGAATGTCCAGATAGCTTTCCAGCGCCGGTGGCGGGCCGATGCACACCGCTTCATCAGCCATGCCGACGTGCTTCTGGTTACGGTCCACGGTGGAGTGCACGGCCACGGTTTTTATGCCCAGGGTATGACAGGCGCGCAGAATACGCAGGGCGATTTCGCCGCGGTTGGCAATAACGATTTTAGAAAACATGGCTACACCTGCTGGATGATAAACAGCGGTTCGTCAAACTCCACGGGCTGGCCATTTTCAGCCAGGATGCGCGTGACCATGCCTTCCACCTCGCTTTCAATCTGGTTAAACATTTTCATGGCCTCGATAATGCACAGAACGTCTCCGGGTTTGACTTTTTGTCCGACCTTGACAAAAGGTTCGGCCTCAGGAGAGCTGGCGGCATAAAAGGTGCCCACCATGGGGCTTCGCACCACATGGCCGTCGTCCTCTTCCGGGCTGGCAGGCGGTGTGCTGGCGCTGGCCGCTGCAGGCGGTGTGCTGGCCACAGGGGCCGGGGCCACTGGAATGGGTGCTGCCGCAGGCGGTGCGGCTTGGGTGTTGCGGCTCAGGCGGACAGATTCCTCGCCTTCGTGAATTTCCATTTCCGTCAGCGATGAGGCTTCCAGCAGTTCAATGAGTTTTTTTATTTTGCGAATGTCCATAGGTGTCCCCTGTGGTGAGTGAATAATTGTGATTAGACTGAAGTGTCCGCTGACCGATTAAGGCGGCTGGCGACAAAACGTAGCGCCTGATCGTATCCGGCAGCGCCCTGGCCGCTGATAACGGTGGCGGCAATGTCGGAAAACCAGGAATGCTGGCGCCATTTTTCGCGCTGGCTCAAATCGGACAGGTGGACTTCGACAAAAGGCGTTTGTACAGCCAGCAGCGCATCGCGCAACGCCACGCTGGTATGCGTAAAGGCGGCAGGGTTAAAGACGATGAATTCGGTGCCATCATCCAGGGTGTGGTGGATGCGCTCGATCAGGCGATGTTCAGCATTGCTTTGCAGGCAATCCACGGTCAACCCCAGCTCATGTCCAAGGCGGCGGGCGCGGCTTTCAATGTCAGCCAGGGTGCTATGGCCATAGATTTCCGGTTCTCGACGGCCCAGTAAATTCAGATTCGGGCCATTGAGCAAAAGTACTTTATGCATGAAACGTGCCGGCAAAAGAAGGTATTTTGCACGAAAGCGCGGCTAATGTCCAAGAAAACGCTCAAACTTGCCTTATTCGACCTGTTTTACCTGGCGCAGGGTTTGCGTCAGTTCGTCGGCGTCTTTGTAGCCAAAAAAGTTATAGCGGTTCAACAAACGGCCATGGCGGTCAAAAAACAGCGTGGCCGGTGGCCCAATAACGCCAAATCGCTGCATCAGGGCTTTGTGCTGGGCGGTTTGTTCGGTGACATCAGCCTTAAGCGCCATAAAATCGCCTAACTCTCGGATGACGGCAGGGTCATGGAAGGTGGTTTTTTCCATGCGCTTGCACTCTGTACACCAGTCTGCATAAAAATCCAGCATGACTGGTTTAGTGCTTTGGGCCAGAACCGCGTCCAGCTCATCGCCAGATTGTATGGGCCGGAAACTGACTGACTGCTTTTTTTCCGATCCAGCATGACCCGCCTGCAGGCCTGCCAGGGGTTTGAGCGGGTCGCCGTTGCCCATCAGGGCGCCGATAAGCATGGCAATGCCCAGCACCAGCAGAATGATTTTCAGAAAGTCAAAGAAGCGTGCTGCAGTGGGCGAAATGCCGTTGTCTTTGGCATAGCCGGTCCACAGAATGGCGGCGGCCAGTAAGAGCAAGCCCCACAGGAATAAAATCACGGCTTCAGGCAGAATGCGGGACAAAAACCAGACCGCCATGCCCAGCAGCAACAGGCCAAAGAAGGCTTTGACCACATTCATCCAGCCACCGGAGCGGGGCATAAATTTACCTTGGGACGTGCCGATAACAAGGAGCGGCGCGCCCATGCCCAGGCCCATGGCGAACAGGGCCAGACCGCCGATGAGGGCGTCCCCGGAGCGGGAAATAAACAGCACCGCGGCGGCCAGGGGCGGCGCCACGCAGGGGCCGACTATCAATGCGGACAGGAAGCCCATGACAATCACACCAGCCAGACTGCCGCCTTTTTGCTTGTTGCTGAGCGTTGAGAGCTTGTTTTGCCAACTGGCCGGCAATTGCAGTTCGTAATAGCCAAACATGGAAAACGCCAGCGCGACGAAAATGCCACTGAACAGGATGATAATCCAGGGTTTTTGAAAAGCGGCCTGGATATTGGCGCCCAGCAAACCGGCTACCACACCCGCGGCGGTATAGGTCAGGGCCATGGCCACCACATAAGCCAGTGATAATACAAAGGCGCGCGAGGTGGTGATTTTCCCCTGACCGGCGATCAGGCCGGAGAGAATCGGAATCATGGGAAACACGCACGGGGTCAACGCCAGTAACAGGCCAAAGCCGAAAAAGGACAGAATGGTATAAATCGCCGAACGGCTTTTCAGGTTTTTGATAATGTTGTCCTGCTCGGACAGCTCACCGGTCGTATTGACACTGACAGCAGAGTCGGGGGGGCGGGAAATGTCCTGGCCGGTTGAGCCCTGTTTTTGGGCGCTGGCGTCAGCAGCGGTCTTTTGCTCGCCAGTTCCAGCGGGCAAGGGCACCGACAGGGTGCGCTCCATGGGCGGGTAGCAAATGCCATCCTTGACACAGCCCTGAAAGGCCACATGCAAGGGCAGTGTGGTGGCCGCGGTTGTGTTCCGAATCAGTTTGACGGGAATTTCCACCTGGTCATAGTAGACGGAAACCTCGCCAAAATGATCATCTGCCTGGGGTTTCCCCGGGGGGCGCTGAACGGCGCTGATGCTGATGGTCGGGTCACCTGAGCGAATGTCGATTTTGTCCCGGTACAGATAAATATTTGGCGCCATGCGAAAGCGCAGGGACACGGTGTCATCATCCATGGCAATGGCCTCAACGATAAAGGCCTTGTCAGGGGGCGGGATGTTATTGGAAGCGCCAAAAGGGGACTGGCCCGGTAGCCGTTGTGATGCTGGTTTGCTGGCGGGCAAAGCCATTGTGGTCTGATTTTGGTCACGGGTAGCCGGCAGCGTGAAGGTGAGCACCTTTTTTTGTGGCGGATAGCACACACCGGCATCGGCGCAACCCTGATATTTGACTTCAACCCGGGCCTGGCCTGTGCGGCTTTGCACCGGCAGGATAATGTCCACGGCCTTGCGATAGGTTTCCACCTCGCCAAAAAACTCGTCGGTTTTTTTATGGCCTTCGGGAATCTGCGCCTCGCCCACGGTTGTGTGGCTGTCGGCCGGTCGAAATTTGAATGCGTGGCGATAAAGATAATAGCCGTCGGCGATGCGAAAGCCAAGGGTGGCCTGTTTATCGTTAACGGACGTGACGGCAAGCTGAAAAGCTTCGTCCACAGGCAACAAATCGTCTTCATTCACATTTGCCGATACGCGGGTGACCCAAAAAACATTCAGAGCCAGAAAAGCCACCAGGCAAACACCGGTGGCGCGTGCGATTTTATTCCACATTGTCATTTATCCATTGCAGGTAGGCACTGAGGCCGTCAGATGCGTCAAAAACCAGAAATTCAGGAACGTTGTAGCTGTGCTTTTCCTTGATAAACGCCTTCAGCGCATCAATGGCGGCGGCGTTGGTTTTCAGTAGCAATAACGTCTCGGGCTGAACCTTTATTTCCCCCTGCCAGCGATACACCGAGTCCAGCCCCGGTAAAACCTGGGCGCAGGCGGCCAGGGACTGCTCCACGGTTAGATAAGCCAGCTCCCGGGCCTCGGTTTGGGTTTCGCAGGTGATTAAAACCAGTTTGGCATCGGTGCTCATGGGTGGTGTCCTCACATGCCCGGCAGGGCCAGGCTGATACAGGGTTACAGGTGGTCAGTCAGACTGTTCCGAGAAAAAAGCTATTGCGAATTCTATCAAAGTTTTACAGGGCTTCTGGCCGATGCGTCAACATTTTGTGTAGCCACGCCGCCGTGGTTGTTTCCGGTTGATGTGGACAGCGCACCCGATAAGGTTTTCCCGAAATCAGGCTCTTGCTGGCCGCCAGACGAATAAAATCCTCGACATTGTGAATGGAGTGGGCAAAATAGCGGCCTTTTTTGCGCATATGCGCCGCGGCCTCGACCCCGTTATGGGGGGAGCCGTTACGCATAAACAGGCAATTGCTGGTTTCCACCACATGGAGCAGATACCGGATGTCCGGTTGTTGCAAAGCGCTATCGGCGGCCGCCAGGGAAGCCGTTTGGAAAAACAGCAGCCACAAGAACAGACCAAGGCTTGCAATGGCGGAGTGGAATTTGTGCACGGGTGATTTTTTGCCGTCATCAGGGCATGGCTTCGGGTAAACTGAACGCATATTCAAAAAGTTATGGACGCATGAACGAACACATCATGATTGTTTTGGCCGCTATTGGCCTGATTGGTTCCTTTATCCAGTGGTTTTCCTGGTGGGTCAAGCTGCCAGCCATACTGTTTTTATTGCTCGCGGGCATCGTTCTTGGTCCGGTGACCGGCTGGCTGAATCCCGACGAGCTGTTTGGTCCCCTGTTGTTCCCCATGGTTTCCCTGGCGGTGGCCGTGATTTTGTTTGAAGGCAGTTTGACATTGCATTTTTACGAAATCAAGGGCGTGGCGAAGGTGGTGCGGCGGCTGGTCACGGTGGGGCTGGTGGTGACCTGGGTCATTATTGCTGTGGCCACCCACTATCTTATCGGCTTTAACTGGGATTTAAGTTTTCTGTTTGGCGCTTTGGTGGTGGTCACCGGCCCCACCGTGGTGGTGCCCATGCTGCGCACGGTGCGTTTGAACAAAACCGTGGCCAATATTCTCAAGTGGGAAGGCATTGTTATTGACCCATTGGGCGCCTTGTTTGCGGTGCTGGTTTACGATTTTATTATTTCCAGTCAGGCAGGGGACGGCAGCCTGGGGCACATACTGGCCAGCTTTACCGCCATTATTGCCGCCGGCGTTTTGTTGGGGTTGGCGGCCGGGCAGTTTTTGGCGATTGTTTTGCGCAAGCACTGGTTGCCGGAGTTTCTCCACAATGTGTTTACCCTGACGCTGGTATTTGGTGTGTTCGCCTTTGCCAATGCTTTGGTGGAAGAATCCGGTTTGCTGGCAGTGACCATTATGGGGATGTGGCTGGCGAACAAAAAAGATTTGCTCATGGATGAAATTCTTGATTTCAAGGAGTCCCTCAGCGTGCTGTTGATTTCCGGTTTGTTTATCCTGTTGGCTGCCCGCATGGATCTGGAACAATTAAAACAATTGGGCTGGAAGGCCATCGCCCTGTTTATGGTCATTCAGTTGATTGCGCGCCCGGCCAAGGTGGCGGTTTCCACCTTGGGATCCAGCCTGAGTCCGTCAGAGCGGGCGATTTTGGCCTGGATTGCGCCACGCGGCATTGTCGCCGCTGCGGTATCCGCGCTGTTCGCCCTGCGCCTTGAACAGGCCGGCTACAGTCAGGCGCCATTGCTGGTTTCACTCACCTTTATGGTCATTATCGGTACTGTGGTGTTGCAAAGCGCCACGGCCCGGCCGCTGGCGCGCTGGTTGGGTGTGGCCGACCCGGAGCCCCGAGGGGTGTTAATCAATAGCGCCAATCCTGTGGCCCGGGCCATTGCCAAAGCCCTGGAAGAACAAGGGTTTGACGCGATTCTGGCCGATGGCCACTGGCCTTATGTCCGGCAAGCGCGCATGGAAGGGTTAAAAACCTTTTATGGCAATCCGGTTTCCGAACATGCCGACCGCCATCTGGACCTGGTGGGAACAGGCCGCATGCTGGGCTTGTCCACCAATAATGACTTGAACGCCCTTTCGGCTTTAAAATATCAAAGTGAGTTTGGCCGTAAAAATGTCTACACCCTGTCTTTGCCGGAAGAGCAGCGCAAAAAAGGCTCCAAGCATGGCATCGCTCACGACAAACGCGGTTTGCCGCTGTTTGGCCCGGATATGACTTACGCCAAGCTGGCGGGGTTGCTGGCCAAAGGCGCTGAAATCAGGGCCACACCATTAACGGAAGCCTTTACCATCGACCATTTTCTGGAGCAATATGACGGCAAGGCCATACCGTTATTTGCGGTTTCTCCCAAAGGCAAGCGCCTGGAGGTGTTTTCTTCCCCGGAGGCCATGCCGCGTTTGGGCAAGGGCTGGAAAATCATTGCCTTGCATGTACCTGAAACATTATCGGCGTCTTCGGTTGATGAATCAGCGCCGGAAAAAAGTCTGCAAGATTCACCCATTCTGTCTGCGAGTCCCAAGGAGGAATCTCATGCCTAGTTATGCCAAACCTATCCGCTTCATTACGCTGATAACCACCTGCATGGTTGCCACCCTGTGTTGGGCCGTCACCCCGGGCGTTGGCAGTCTGGCGCCGGATTTTGCCTTGCCGGACCAGCACGGCAAAATTCATCACTTAAGTGACTATCGGGGGCAGTGGGTGGTTTTGTACTTTTACCCCAAGGACGACACGCCCGGGTGTACCGTTGAGGGCCAAAGTTTCCGCGACAACATGGACACATTCCGGTCCATGGGCGCGCAAGTGCTCGGTGTTTCCATGGATGATGTGGCCTCACACAAGGCGTTTGTACAAAAATACCGGCTTAATTTTCCCTTGCTGGCTGACACTCAAGGCATAGTGGCCGAACAATATGGTACAGCCGGGGGGTTCGGCCCCGTTTCCTATGCAAAGCGGCAAACTTTTCTTATCGACCCAGACGGTACTATTGTCAAGCATTACGCCACGGTGCGTCCGGCGAGCCATGCGCATGAACTCAAGCAGGACCTGAAAGCGGCGCAAGCGCTGTATGACTCTCTGCCGAAAACAGCGGCGCCACCACAAAAGGAGCCAGACCATGACCGTATTGACTGAACAGCACATCAGCCAGGCGCTGACCTCGCTGCCAGGCTGGGCCTGTGAGCCGCAAGGGTTACACCGGCGTTTTGTTTTTGGGGACTTTGTCCAGGCCTTCGGCTTTATGACCCAGGTAGCCCTACTGGCTGAGCGCGCCGGTCACCATCCAGACTGGCGCAACAGCTATAAAACCGTCGATATCAGCCTGTATACCCACGAAGCCGGTGGCATTACCAACAAGGACCTGGCACTGGCGCGGGAGATTCAGCGCGTTGCCGAGGCGCAGGTGGGCGACTGAGCGCTACCAGGGCAATCTTTCACGATTGTCGCCTGCGGACACAAAAAAGCCCCAGTTGAGAGGGGCTTTTTTGTGGCCACAATGGTGTGATTCAATCGTCCAGCACAAAGGTGACTTTCAGCACCACGCGCCAGTCGTCAATCTTGCCGTCTGTGACGGTGACCTTCATGCTTTCCACCCAGGCACCTTTGACGTTTTTCAGGGTCTTGGAGGCCCGTTTGATGCCCTTTTCCACGGCATGGTCGAAGCTCTTGTTGCTGGATGCGATAATTTCGGTCACTTTGGCAACACTCATGGTATTTTCCTCCCTTGTCATGGGTTGATTTAGTCTTTGAGAACAAAAGTTACTTTCATGGCCACCCGGTAGGAGTCCACCCGGCCGTCCTTGACAGTGACTTTCATGCTTTCCACCCAGGCGCCGGTAATGCCCTTGAGGGTTTTGCTGGCGCGGGCAATGCCTTTTTCCACGGCATGATCAAAACTTTTATCGCTGGAGGCGATGATTTCGGTGACTTTGGCGACACTCATGATATTTCCCCTTAGGTTAAACAAGACAGACTGGACAGGCGCAATGCCGCCAATCTGCATTTTGAGCATAGACCTGCACCGATGATTTGTCCAGAAAATGCCATTATTCTTTACTTTTGGGGTCAAAAACCGGCGGCCTGGCCATCCTTGCGGGATTCCGATGCGCCGTGATAAACGCCATTGGCATCGCGCACAATGGCCTGATAGCCGCCGTAAGGCCCCAATGCCCAGGCGATTTTATGGCCCTTTTGCATCAGCGCGCGCACCGTGGCGTAGGCAAAACCGCTTTCCAGGTTCAACTCGCCACCATCGGTCATGCGCTCACCAGTGGGCTGCGACGAACCGCGATGGTGGATGCGCGGCGCATCTCCGGCCTCTTGAGCGTTCATGCCGAAATCCACCATATTGATAACGATTTGCGCGTGCCCCTGGGGCTGCATGGCCCCGCCCATCAGGCCAAAGCTCATCCAGGGCCGCCCATTTTTGGTAATAAACGCCGGAATAATGGTGTGAAAAGGGCGCTTGCCTGGCGCATAGCTATTGGCCCGGCCGGGGGTCAGGTCAAACAATTCACCGCGATCCTGAAGAATAAATCCCAGCCCCGGCGGGGCCATGCCCGAACCCATGCCACGGTAATTGCTCTGGATCAGCGACACCATATTGCCGTCCTTGTCGGCGGTGGTCAGATAAATGGTGTCGCCGTGTTCCAGGGCCGGGCTCAGGGTTTCAGCCAGCCCCGGCGGGTAACTGGCCGCCGCCTTGTTCATGTCGATCAGCGCCCGCCGTTTGGCGGCATATTCTTTGGATATCAAGGTGGCGACCGGGATTTTGGCAAAGCCCGGGTCGGCGTAATAGCGGGCACGGTCTTCAAAAGCCAGCTTTTTGGCCTCGGTAAACAGATGCACGTGTTCCGGGCTGCCAAAGCCGTATTTTTTCAGGTCAAAGCCTTCCAGAATATTCAGAATCTGCAAGGCGGCGATGCCCTGGCCATTGGGAGGCAGCTCCCAGATATCGTAGCCGCGATAATTGGTGGACACAGGTTCCACCCATTCGCCGTGGTGCGCGGCCAGGTCGGCTTCACTCAAAAACCCACCCTGGGCCTGCACATAGCGGGCCATGGTCGCGGCGATTTCACCGCGGTAAAACGCATCGCGGCCGCCGCTGGCGATTTTTTCCAGGGTACTGGCCAGGTTGGGATTTTTCCATATGTCCCCGGCCTTCGGCGCCCGGCCATCAATGGTGAACTGCTCCAAAAAGCCGGGATATTTGCCCAGGATGGGTACGGAGCGCTGCCAGTAATAGGCAATCAGCTCGGTAATGGGCGCGCCTTCGCGGGCATAACGAATGGCCGGGGCCAGTATGTCCTGCATGGGCAGATGGCCAAAGCGCGCATGCAGCATAAACCAGCCATCCACCGTGCCGGGCACCGATACCGGCAGCGGGCCGTGGGCGGGAATTTTGCCATAACCGTTTTTGCGAAACCACGCCAGCGTCAAGCTTTCAGGGCTGCGGCCGGAACCGTTCAGCCCATACAGTTTTTGACTTTTGGCATCCCAGACAATAGCAAAAATATCGCCACCAATGCCATTGCCGGTGGGCTCCACCAGGCCCAAAACAGCATTGGCGGCGATGGCCGCGTCAATGGCGTTGCCGCCCTGCTTGAGAATGTCCAGCGCCACCTGGGTGGCCAGCGGCTGGCTGGTGGCGGCCATGCCGTTTCGGGCCAGCACCTCGGAACGGGTCGCGAAAGGCTGGCCGGTAATGCGGTCACCGGCGAGGCTGGTAAAGGCGATGGCGGTTAGAAAACATAAGGCGATGAATCGACGCATGGTTGCAGACTCCAGTTTGTCAGGGTGGTTTTTCTTGCCAGGTTGGTTATGCCACAAGCGCCTCAGTTTTCAAAGCCATGGACAAAAATAACCGGGTTGGTTTGCCATATCAGGCGCACAAAACCAATATATTTATTCGGACGGGGGGTGTAAACTAGCCTTTTGTTCGTAACACTTGAAGCAGTTCCGGATCAGTGTGATAACCCAAGCAGGCAGCCATGAATAGTCAAGTCGTATCAAAAAAACGGGTGGCCGATCATGGCGAGGTCTATACCCGCAAACAAGAAGTCAATGCCATGCTGGATTTGGTTCGGCAGGAAACCGAGCGCATCGAGTCCCGCTTTTTGGAGCCGGCCTGCGGCACCGGCAACTTTCTTATCGAGATACTGGCAAGAAAGCTGAAGGTTGTAGAGCAGCGCTACAGGCGCAATCAGCGGGATTTTGAGCGCTATGCGTTTTTGGCGGTGTCCAGCCTCTATGGCATAGACATTCTGGCGGACAATATCGAAATCTGCCGCAACCGGCTTTTTCAATTACTGCAAGAAAGCTATCAGGCGCTATACAAAACACAAACAAAACAGAAATTTCTGGAAGCGGTTTACCATGTGCTTACACTGAATATCTTGTGGGGCGATGCGCTAACCATGAAAACCCCCGGCACCCCTCCGGCCCCCATTGTATTCGCCGAGTGGTCCCCTGTGAACAGCACGCTCATCAAGCGACGGGATTTTGTCTTTGATGAACTGGTTTCCCATGCCTCATTGAGCGAATTGCCCTTGTTTTCTGATTTGGGTGAGGATGTTTTTATCCCAAGGCCGGTCAAAGACTATCCGCCGGTGCATTTTATGAAGGTTGCCGATCTTGATTGAGCCAGACATGAAGCAAAACCACAACCCGGATGTACTGACCTGCCTCGCCAACCTCAGCAGCGACGAGGTGTTTACCCCGCCCAAACTGGTCAATGACATCCTCGATCTGCTGCCCGCCGACATCTGGCGGGACAAAAACGCCACCTTTCTCGATCCCGTCTCCAAATCCGGCATATTTCTGC